>ENA-OQCE01000031-OQCE01000031.1-human-gut-metagenome-genome-assembly--contig:-NODE-31-length-53656-cov-1.537017_pt1 | contig 53656 bp, 82 predicted proteins | sample MGYA00242495_ERZ504572 | MGnify/ENA primary metagenome ERZ504572 (study PRJEB26092, sample SAMD00036228) | human gut metagenome | host: Homo sapiens | study: EMG produced TPA metagenomics assembly of... | reverse complement strand
ATCCATTTCACGGCCGTAAGCCTTAGAGGTAATCTGCTTTGCTAAGGCTACTAAATCATCGGTCGTATCCCCCATTGCAGAAACGACGATGACGATTTTGTCTTCAGGCTTTTTCCCTTTTAAGACCCGTTGCACAATAGCACGCATTTTGTCCGGCGTAGCTACGGAGCTGCCGCCAAACTTCTTAACGATTAATGCCAACTTAAATCCCTCGCTTTTGTTTGTTTAAGTATTCCTTGCCGTGGTAATTCATTCTTATGGTTCAGGCCAACAGAATCCACTTATTGCAATAATATCATGGACGGCCATAAATGTAAAGGGACTGCCGCATGCTGTCATATCACGCAACAGTCCCTGTATTTCCAGAGTGATGAGTAATCAGTAAGCCGAGTTTTGTACTGCTTGCGCAGCAGCAATCATCTATCTAGACATACTGTTGCCAGCATGTTCAAGCGACACAACCCGGAAGATCAGCGGGCCGCTTCATCCCTTCCCTATTCGGTCTTGCTCCAGATGGGGTTTACCTAGCCGGCACATTACTGTACCGCTGGTGCGCTCTTACCGCACCGTTCCACCCTTACCACTTTCGTGGCGGTACACATTTCTGTGGCACTGTCCCTAAAGTCACCTTCGCCGGCCGTTAGCCGGCATCCTGCCCTGCGGAGCTCGGACTTTCCTCTAATGCCGAAGCACTAGCGATTGCCTTTCATACTCAACGTCTTATAGAATATCATATTTTCGGATCGCCGTCAATGAGCATCGACGGCCTTGTCATGCCGTTACTGCAAGATACGGCGGATGTCGGCCACGGCCTGGTTCATGTCTTTCTTTCCGACGATGGCCGAAATCATGGCAAAGGAACGGAATCCTTCGTCGTACAGGCTGCGGATGTTGTCCAGGCTGATGCCGCCGATGGTGACGACGGGCAGGCTGAAGTTCAGGGCAAAGGCTTGGCTTCCTTACTTACGACGTCATCGGCATCGTCCTTCGACTGGGTCGGGAACATGGGGCCGAAACCAACGTAATCGGCACCGTCGGCTTTGGCCTGTTTCATTTCGTCGATGGTATTGGTCGAAACGCCGATGAAGACGTCCGGACCGGCGAGCTGGCGGACGACCTGGGCCGGGGCATCATCTTGGCCGACGTGGATGCCGTCGGCCCCGCAGGCGATGGCAAGATCCGTCGAATCATTCATAATGAAGGTCACATCATGGTCATGGCAGAGTCTGGCAATGGCGCTGGCTTCTTCGTACTTAGCCCGCCATTTCTTATGCTTTTCCCGGTACTGGATAATGGTGACGCCGGCGGCGATCAAGCCCTTGGCTACGTCGACGTTGTTTCGGCCCAGGCAGAGTTCTTCATTGCCCATGATGGCGTAAACCGGATCTTCTAATAAATGTTTTACATGGTCTTCTTTGGTCATAATATAACTACCTTCCTTATCATGGCGTCTGCACGGCGCTTTAAATTAAAGACTGTATCATGTCCCGTGACGTCGGGTCGCGCTGGCAGTCGATGTCCCAATGGTGTTCAGCCGACGCTTCTATCAGTCTCCGGCAGAGGTCATCGACGACAGGGGATTCCGTGCCGAAGTGGCCGCCGTCGACGACGACGATGCCCTGCTTAAAGGCTTCCTGAGCGTCGTGGTATTTCATATCGCCGGTCAGATAGAGGTCAGCCCCGGCCTGTTTCGCCAGATTAATGAAACCGGCCCCACCGCCGCCGAGGAGGGCAACGCGGCGAACGGTCACATCCGTATCGCCGGCATAGGACAAGGCGTCGCGATGGAGGATGTCCTTGATCTTTCGAAGAACGGCTGCAGCCGGTTCCGGTGTCGGCCAATTTCCGACGCGGCCCATGGTGAAGGAATGGACGGCATTTTTCAAGGGATAGATGTCATAAGCCGGTTCTTCATAGGGATGAGCCTTGACCATAGCCGGCAGGACCTGATTGAGCAGGCTTTCCGGAACGATGGTCTCGATCCGTTCTTCAGCTACTGTTTCGACCTTGCCGACGCTGCCGATAAAGGGATTCGTCCCTTCATGGGGCTTGAACCGCCCTTCTCCCTTGACGGTAAAGGAACAGTCACTGTAATTTCCGATATAGCCGGCACCGCTGTCAGCCAGGGCCTTACGCAGGGCGTCACTGTGGCTTTCCGGGACGTAGACGGCGATTTATAGAGCTTGTCTCAGAAACGGGAACCAGGCCTTCGACATCGGTCAGGCCCAATAACCCGGCCAGGACGTCATTGACGCCGCCGTCGGCGCTGTCGAGATTGGTGTGGGCACTGTAGACGGCGATGTGATGGGTCAGCAGTTTTTGGTACATGGCCCCGTTATACGTATCGGTCCGCAGCGATTTAAGCCCGTCGAAGATGACCGGATGGTGCTTACGATCATCGTGACGCCCTGTTCGATGGCGTAGTCGACGGTGTCCATCATGACGTCTAAGTCACCAGCAGCTTGTCGACAGTTTCATCGGGATTCCCGATGAGAAGACCCGGATTGTCCCACGACTCTTTTAGCGACAAGGGCGCCCAGGTATTCAATACGTTTACGATTTCACCTACTGTAACTGACATTTCAAGTCCCTCCAAAAGGATAATTCCTTTTCCATTGCTTCAATTTGAACGTGCAGGTCGCGGCGGCTCTTCTTGAGGCCAGCCAAAATCCGCCCCTTGGTTTCCATGAGGATTTCGATCTTGCGGCTGAGGAGCGGATTGCGGCGCTGCCAATTGACCGGGCCCAGTTCATACTGCCACTCCGGCAGGGCTTCGGCTTTTCCCGGAACAGCCCGCAGCAGTTCATAGAGACGGCCGTCGTCGATGACCAGTCGCTCATCTTCGATGTGCCAGTCCTTTTCATAGAGATAACGCCGAAGGTCGCCGCTGTCACTCTGAGGCTGAAGGACGACGAAGTCAAAGGACTGCCAGACGTCGTATGACTGCTGGAGGATTTTTATCATCAAAGAACCGCCCATGCCGCAGATGACGGCGCCGTCGGCTTCCCCGCTTTCGACACAGGTCAGTCCGTCGCCGAGACGGCAGTCGATGCGGTCTTGAAGGCCGGCGCCTTCGACGTGAGCCCTGGCCGCCGCTAAGGGGCCCGGCACGATATCGGCGGCAATGGCCGACGGGCACCACCCCGTTTCACAGGTGTAGACCGGGATATAGGCGTGATCCGTCCCGATATCGGCGATGACAGATCCCTTGGGAATCAAAGACACGGCAGCTCGAGGCGCGGCGTCAATTGCATAACAAACACATCCTTTATCGTTATATACTATTTTATTATACCCATAGGCCACTCCTTGACAAGGACGACCCCAAAAGCTCGGGGCACAAAAAAGACTGCCCGAGGCGGACAGTCTTTTCATTAATCTTATTTTCGACAAGGCGACGATCGTTGCGATGGCAGCGACGCCGATGGCGATATTGCTTTGCGGTTTGCCTGGTCGACATCTTTTTTAGGATTTTCCTTTTTCTTTCCAGTCGTTCTTGTACTTCTTATCGTTTTTTATACTTCTTGTAATTCTTGTCGTTCTTATCTTTCTTATCGTTGTGGTTGTCGCGATGGCGGTTGTTATCCTGCTGTTCCCACTGCTGCTGATCGTACGGTCTCGGTTCGGCAGCCTGAGCCGTCAAGGCAGCACCGCTGAAGGTTGCCACCGTAATCACCAAGACTAAAGCCATGCGCATTATATTCTGAAACTTCTTCATAAAAATCAACCCCTTTATTTAAGATTGATTATAGTATACGCATCAGCCGTTACAATTCAGTCACAAGGCCATTCCAGCGCGACTACAAATCGCTTTCTTTTTCGTAAACGACCCAGACGCCCTTCTGACCGACCCATTTCCACTTGCCGGGCACATCCTGCAGGAAGTGGCTTCATCCTGATCGTTGACCAGGCCAGGACCTTGTCGTGGTTGGGCAGGTCTTCGATGGCCATGAAAGGCATGACGTTCTTGGCATTCCAGCTGATATCGCCGGGAAGGAGGTCACGGATGCGGTCGCCTTAGCCAGGCGATAGGCCTGATGGCCGGAGTAATAGGTCTGGGACACGGAGTAGCGGCCGCCGAACATGACGACTGTCGTCTGATCGTCGGCATGGTGCGGACAATCTGGGAGACGCCGTACGCCGAGGCTGCTGGCACTGGGGAATGATGACCATATAGGTCACGGCGACGTAAATGGCAAGAACGATGCCAGCCATGTTGACCACCAGGCGGTCGTATTTTTTCAAATAAGACGCAAAGCCGATGGCAATGGGGATCATGTAGGGGAAGGTATAGGTCATGTACTTCGTCGCCATGAACTGGTAGGTAACGAAGATGGTGACCGCCCAGACGATGAGGAATTGGGTCTTCATGGAAAGGGCCGGCAGGCTTACCTTCTTTTGCCGCCAAAGGGCTGCGATCTTCCGGGTAAGGCCGTAGTCGCGCCAAGCCAGGGGCAGGGTAAAGACCCAGGGAATGAAGCCGACTAAGAAGATGGCACTGTAGTAATACCAGACGTCGTATTTCGGATGTTCCGAAACCGTCGCCCGCAGGACGTTGTGAACGCCGATGAACTGGCTGATGAAGCGTCGCCGTGCATCAGATACATAGGGACGTACCAGACAGCCGTAATGGCCAGAAACAGCAACAATCCGGAAATCATTTTAATATGCAGCAAGGCTTTTAAATCGCGGCGCCACAAGAGGAACAAGAGGATAATGAGTCCCGGCTGCAGGAGCCGATTGGCCCTTTAGTCAGCACCGACAGGCCGGCAAAGGCGTAGGCTGCATAATAGAAGGCCGGCTTCTTTTCACTGTAGGCGATGTAAAAGGCCATGAGGCAGGCCGAATAAAATACGAACAAGGTCATATCGGTGATAACGGCCTTGGATAAGTAGAAATATTCGACGGTCGTCATCAAGATGAGGCCCGTGAAAAATCCCGTTTTCTTGTCGTACAGGCGGGCCGTAAAAGCGTAGGCTAAGAGGACGCCGGCGATGCCGAAGAGGGCCGGGAAGAAGCGGGCGGCAAAATCGCTGATGCCGAATAATTTAAAAGCAGCGATGAGTTCCCAATAAAAGAAAATCGGTTTATCATACCAATAATTGCCAAAAATACGGGGCGAAAAATAGTCGCCCGAAGCCAACATTTCCTTGGCCGTCAAGGCATAATTCGATTCGACAGGGTCGGTGATGACCAACAAGTGATTGCCAACGAAACAAAGAATGGCCGTCATGACGGCTAGGACGACAGCCGGTCGTGACAATACAACCTGCCAGAGCCGCTGGGCAAAATGAACCAGTCCCGGCCCTTCTTTCTTCATCTGATAAGTTTCCATGTTATCCTTCCCTTTCTATACATCTCTAATGATGGCTACAGTATAGGGTGGGAAGTTAAACAAAGTTTGAACAGACTGACAATAAACCGGGAATGATCCTTAAAAAGAGCGCTTATCCGTGGAAGCGGTAGCCGGCTCCCCAGACCGTTTCAATATAGCGAGGTTTGGCCGTATCTTCTTCGATTTTTTCGCGAATGCGGTTGACGTGGACTGAAACCGTCGCCGTTTCCCCCAGGCTTCGCTGCCCCAGACGCGTCAAAGAGGTTTCTTTCACTGAGACGATGCCCGGTCTGGCGAAGAACAAGAGGAGTTCAAATTCCTTATTGGGCAGGCTCACTTCCTCCCCTTTGACGAAGACGCGGTGGCCGCTTTCGTCGATTTCAAGGCCGTCAAAACAGAGGGCATGGCGATGGACTTCGCGGGCCGTCAGCTGTTCATAGCGAGCCAGATGGGCTTTGACGCGGGCCACGAGTTCATTGGGGCTGAAGGGCTTTACGATATAGTCGTCGGCACCGAGGCCCAGGCCGCGGATCTTGTCGATGTCTTCCTGGCGGGCCGATACGAGGATGATGGGAATATCCTTGCTTCGCGGATGGTGCGGCAGATTTGAAAACCGTCCCGACCGGGCAGCATGATGTCGAGGATGATGAAGTCGTAAGCTTCCTGAAGGGCCTTCTTTTCCCCGGTGTCGCCGTCAAAAGCCATGTCGACGGCAAACCCGTTAGCTTCGAGGTAATCCCGCTCCAATTCAGCAATGCCCTTGTCGTCTTCAATGATTAAAATCCGTTTCATCTTATGCCTCCCCTTTCGGTAATCGAATGCAAATGGTCAGTCCCTTAGGCTCTGTCTGGCGGGCCCAAATGGTGCCGCCCATGGCCAAAATAATCTGCTGGACCACGGACAGTCCCAGGCCGCTGCCTTTGGCAGAATTGCTGCGAGCCTTATCGGTCCGATAAAAACTTTCAAATATTTTCGCCAAATCGGCGTCGTCGACGCCGCGGCCGTCGTCGGCAAAGGTCAGGAGATACCCGTCCCCGTCCCCGTCGAGACGGACCGTCATTTGGCCCTTCTCCTGATCCTTATATTTCAGGCTGTTGCCGAGGATATTTTCAAGGACCCGTTGGAATTGGATCCGGTCCAGGCGCACGACAGCCTGATCGACAGCGACACAAAACGGACTGCCAGTCCCTGAGATTCGTAGAGCGGCGCCTGTTCCCCGACGTAATCGGCAACGTAGGCCTTGATATCGACGGCTTCCCAGTGGAAGGGAATCTGCCCCAGATCGAGCTTTGAAAAGAGGAACAAGGTCTGGACCAATTCGGCCATGTGGCGCGACGTATCCCGGATCATGGCCACATAATGGCGCTGCTTTTCTGGCGTATTGGCAATGCCGTCGACAAGACCGCTGGCGTAGCCTTCGATTTTCGTAAGCGGCGTCGATAAGTCGTGAGAGATGCCCGCCAGCAGTTCCTTGCGGTTCTGATCGAATTTTTCCCGCGTATCCCGGGCGGCCCGCAGTTGGAGCCGCATCTGTTCAAAGGACTGGCAGGTATCGCCGATTTCATCGCGGGACAAGATGGGCACCGGGTGGTCCAAATCACCCTGGCTGATGGCATCGGCCATGTCCCGCATCCGTTCGACGGGTTCGACGATCTGGCGGGCCATCCAGCGCGACAAGGCAAAGCCGACGGCAACGGTCAGCAACACGGCCAAGACGGCCAGGACGTAGAAGGCCAGCTTCAACACGTCTTTCGAGGACAAGTCGATGTATTCCGACTCGGGGTACAAGGGTACGGCGCCGGCCACGGCCAGGTGAACGTCAGTATGGGGCGAGACGTAATAAAAGCGCAGGCCCTTCCCGGTCCAAGAGAAGTCGGCGTGCCCCTGAGGTTCCCCGTCGGTCACCAGCTGATGCAGGTAGTTGCTGTCGATGCCGGCCGTATCGTAGAGCTGCTTGCCGTCCCGCCAGATGGACACATTGAGGCCCTGATCCTCTAAATGATCGGCAGCCTGCAGCAAGGGCGCCAAATCTCCGTCATAGCGGTCGGCCCGGACGCGGAGGCGGCTCAGTTCAAACTGGATCGACATGTTCTGCCCGCTCTCAGGCCAAATGAAGGAAATGACGCCGGCCCGGTTGATATTGCCGAATTGGAGTCCCAAAAAGATAGCGATGCTGACGATTCCCGTAAATAAGACGGGAATAAAGATCATGATAAAGTTAGAAAACAGCAGCCGTTTGCGCAGCGGCCAGTCGCGTAATTGCATACCCATCACCTATTTTTATATAAGATTGAATTTTTCTAGTTTATACCTATAGGTTAAACAAATTTGAAAGAAAATGCAATTTTTCCGGCAATTCTCTTTTTGCCCCGACTCGTAAAGTCTGTTATAATAAGACAAAAATCTATTAAAACGCTATTGTTTTATAAGGGGTGGTAATACATGACTCAGATTACAGCAGAAACTAAGGAAGAATTACGCAGCCGCTTCCCCCAATTCGTCGAAGCGACCAAAGCTTTTTACGCGAAAGAACTGCCGCCCGGCAAATATAAAGGTACCTCCGGTAAATTCGGCAGTTACGGCGAACGGGGCGCCAACAGCAGCATGCTGCGCCTCCGCTTCTCTGGCGGCGCCATCGGTCAGGCCCACATCGCCTTCTTAAAAGAAGCCCTCGAAAAATATAACGTCGACCTCGTCCATTTCACGACCGGCGAAGCCCTGCAGATCCATCATCTTGACGAACAATCGGTCCTCGACCTCTATCAGGACTGTTTCGACCACGGCATCTACTGCGCCGGCGGCGGCGGTGACAATCCGCGCAACATCACGGCCAGCCCCCTCCACGGCATCGCCCCCGGCGAATACTTCAATATGACGCCTTACATTAAGGCTGCGGCCAGCTTCGTCATCAACCTCATTCCCAAATTCAACCTGCCGCGCAAGTACAAAATCAGCTTTTCCAGCGGCCGCGACAACGAAGGCCACGCGACCTTCAAGGATTTAGGCTTCGTCGCCCGTCCCGATCACACCTTTGACGTCTATGCCGGCGGCGGCTTCGGCGTCAACGGCTCGCGCTTCGGCATCCTCATCGACGAAGGCATCGATCCCATGGACATCCCCTATTACATCTTAGGCTACGGCCGCGACGTCTACATGAAGTACGGCGACTACGAACACCGGGCCAAGAACCGGTCGCGGTTCATCCTCGACCAGCTCGGCGAAGACGCCTTCCGCAAAGCCGTCCGCGACGCCGTCGAAAAAGCCCGTCAAGAAGGGATTCCCGAGTTCTCCCTCGAAGAAGAACCGGCCCTTACCAAGAGCGGCGCCGACGATACGGTCCTTTCCGATTTCCGCATCCGCAAGCAGAAACAAGAAGGCCTCTACCACGTCGAATACAAGCCTTAGGCGGGACGCCGAAGGTATCGGTCTTTAAAGACTCTTAGGCCTGCTGTCGACGATGGAAGGCGCCGAAATCCGCCTCAACGCCGATGAAACGGCATACATCATCAACCTTACGGCCGACGAAGCCCGCAAGGTTGCCGCCCTGACCGCCGACGATACGGCAACGACGGCCTTTGAACACTCGGTCAGCTGCATCGGTGCCACCGTCTGCCAGCAAGGCCTCCGCGACTCTCACGGCATGCTGGCCGAAGTCGCAAAGACCTTGAAAGACCGCGGCGTCGACAGCCATTTCCTGCCCAAGTGCCACTTCTCGGGCTGCCCGTCAAACTGTGCCGTCCAGCAGACGGCTGCCCTCGGTTTTCGCGGTGCGGCTAAGAAAGTAAACGGCGCCATGGAACCGGCCTTCAACGTCTATGCCGGCGGCAGCTACGCCTTAGGCAAGGGCGTCGTCGCCGAACAGATCGGAACGATTACCTCGAAAAACATTCCGGCCTTCTTCCTGGCCTTAAATGAAGTCCTCCTCAAAGCGGGCCAGCCTTATGATGAATGGTATCCCAGCCATCAGCAGGATCTTATGGCTTGATCGAATCTTTCGAATAATACGCAAAAAAGGAACTCTGAAAAGAGTTCCTTTTTATATACCTTAATGAAAAGTAAGCACGCCTTGCCCAACTGCAAAAAACGGTACCTGACAGAGGGACTGTCAAGGTACCGTTTTTATTAGTGGTTCAAGTAATGGTAGGCTTCCATGGCGGCAATGGCGCCGTCGGCGGCAGCCGTCACGACCTGCCGCAGCGATTTATGACGGATGTCACCGGCTGCAAAGACGCCGGAAAGGTTGGTATGCATCTGTTCGTCGGTTACGATGTAACCGTCTTTCAGGGTCAGGACGTCGGCAAACATATCTGTCGACGGCACGATGCCCAAGAAGACAAAGAGGCCCATGAAGCCGTCTTCGGCCGGCGCTTCGATCTTCGTCGTTTCGCCGGTCTTGACGTTGCGGACCGAAAGCCACTGGAGCTTGCCGTCGCCGCCGGCATCGTCGATGACGGAATCCCACATAAAGTCCAGCTTTTCATTAGCAAAGGCCTGTTCCTGCAAGGCTGGAACGGCACGCAGGGCATCGCGGCGATGGACGACAGTGACCTTACGGGCAAAGCGGGTCAGGAAGATGGCTTCCTGAATGGCACTGTCGCCGCCGCCGGCGACGTAGACATTGAGGCCGCGGAAAAAGCCGGCATCACAAGTAGCGCAGTAGGAAATGCCATGACCGATCAGCTTGGGTTCACTGGGAATTCCCAAGGGGCGATGGTTGGCACCGGAGGCGATGATGACCGTACGGCCGCGGTAGGTATCGGATCTGCTACCAGTTCCTTGACGTCACCGGAAAGCCGGGCTTCGACGATCGAATCGAGGCCCTCTTTACGCCGAAGTTCTTCGCCTGCTGAGCCATGCGCATGGAAAGGGACATGCCGCTTTCCCCTTCCAGCATCTGCCCGGGATAGTTTTCAAGATCTGCCGTGAGCGAAATCTGACCGCCGTCCTGGCCCTTTTCGATGAGCAGGACCGACTGATTGTTGCGGCCGGCATAGATGGCCGCCGCAAGGCCGCCGGGCCGGCACCGAGAATCAATACATCATAAATCATGGCGTTCCCTTCTTTCATAACAACTTAGAGGAGTGCGTCGAGCTTTTCTTTCAAGGCATCGGCCGATACGGCACCGATGGCCTGGTCGACGACTTTACCGTCTTTGATGAAGACGAAGTTCGGAATGCTCATGACCTGGTAATCCTTGGCCAACTGCGGTTCAGCATCGGTGTTGACCTTGCCGATTTTGATTTTGCCGGCATATTCTTCAGCAAAGTTAGCGACGACAGGACCATCATCTGGCACGGGCCGCACCAGTCGGCATAAAAGTCGATCATGACCGGTTCTTTGCTTTCTAAGACTTCTTGTTGAAAATTATCAGATGTGAATTTGTATTCCATGAGGAAGACCACCTTTCTGTAAATGACTTGATTTTTTCTTTTGATACGTATATTATACATGGTATGTAAAACTTATCAAGTACGAAGTTTTTTTGGAGGTAGTACGAAAAAACGGACTACGGAAGGATGACTAACCATGAACCATGAATCGATCTGTGAAAATATAGCCGGCCAAGGCTGCGGCCTGAAAAAGGTCTTAAATATCATCGGCGGCAAGTGGAAAATCCTCTTGCTCTGCGTCATCGACGACAAGGGCGTCATGCGCTACGGCGAACTGCGCCGGGCCGTCTACGGCATCACCAATACGATGCTGGCCCAATCCTTAAAAGAAATGGAAGAAGACGGTCTCATCGAGCGCCGACAGTACCGGGAAATGCCGGTCCGCGTCGAGTATTCCCTGACCGAAAAGGCCCACTCCATGATCCCCATCCTACTGGAATTGAAGCACTGGGGTGAAAAACATCTCTAAACGCCAAGCATCCCGCCTCCCAGAAAAAAGGAGACGGGATTTTTTTATCTGAAAAAGGCCGTTCTAAAAGGCGGCTAGCGCCCTTGGCCTTCATGGTGTGCATGACCCAATGATAGGATCCGCCGGTAAACAAGGCCGCCATGACCCAGCAAATGGGGCTGGCGCAGCAGATGCCGAAGTAGCCCCACATGGCCGCCAGGACCAGGGCCGATACACTGCGGCCGCCCAGTTCCAAGAGGCTGCTGATGAGGGGCACGCTGGCGATGCCGATCCCCTGAAGGGCGTTGCGGTAGACAAAAATTTGACCCAAAAAGATATAGAAAGGAACGGACATCTTCAAATACAAGAGGGCCTGTTCCATGAGCAGGTCATCGTGAACGGTCGTGAACAAGGAGATGACGTTGCGGCCGAAAAAGTACATGGCCACGGCAGCGGCGGCACAAAAGGCCAGAGAGACCATCGAACATTGGCGGACGCCTGGCGGATGCGGTCATACTTTCCGGCACCGTAGTTCTGGGCCGAATAGACGGCCATGGCGATGCCGAAGGAAATCATGGGCTGCAGGGCCAGCTGTTCGATTTTCGTCGCCGATACGAAGCCGGCAATCGTTTCCGGCCCAAAGGTATTGCAGACCGATTGGAGGATCAAAATGCCCATGGAAATGATGAGGAATTGAACGGCCATGGGAAGGCCCAGGCGCAGGTGCTGCCAGGCAAAGGCCCGGTCAAACTGCCAATCGCTGCGGGTCAGGCGCAGCATGGGAAAACGCTTGCGCATAAAGGCAAAGCACATGACCGCCGATACGCCCTGGGCGATGACCAAGCAATGGCCGACCCCGGCACGCCCCAGCCAAAGACGACGATGAACAACAGGGCCAGAGCGATGTTCAGGAGGGACGATACGATGAGGAAATAAAGCGGCGTCCGGCTGTCGCCCAAGGCCCGGCAGATGCTGGACAAGAGATTGTAGGCCATCATGGCGACCAGCCCTAACACGATGATGATCATGTAGTGGTAGGCATCGTCGTAGAGGATACCGGATATATTCATGACCCTCAGGATGAGGGCATAGAAAGGCTGACGACGGCCGTAACCAAAAGGGTAATGGCAAAGGCCAATATCGTCGACGTCGCCACGGAACGGCGCAGGCCTTCCATGTCTTTGGCGCCAAAACGCTGGCCGACGAATGACCGAAAAGCCCGCCGACAGACCGATGGTCACAGCCCAAAAACGGACATATAGACAGGGGCGACGGCGCCGACAGCGGCTAAGGCATTGACGCCGATCGTCCGGCCGACGATGATGATGTCGGCAATATTATAAAATTGCTGGAAGACGTTGCCGATCAGCAAGGGCACCGTAAAGGCCAGGATCAGGCTGATCGGATTGCCCGAAGTCATACTGCGAACCATCGAATCATCCTCTCTTTGCAGTACACAGAACCTATAGTGAAATAGTTTTATTATACCACCTTGTGTCGGAAAAACAAGGTCTAATTCAGTTTTAACAAAAGGACAAATCCGTTAATTGTATTCTTAGAGTGGACGTGTACAATAGATACATGACAGTCCGTCATCCAAATCATCTTATGGAGGTGTCGTCATGACCCTAAAAGCATTTTCTCCGATTCCCTCCTGGCTGCCCCCTTTTTCGACAGTCCCCCGCGGCCAGCTGATCACCATCTATGCCTGCAAGGGAAAAGCTCCCTTCGGAACCATCGAAACCGACGAGGATCACCTCGTCTGGCAGCCGTCGCGGTCGGGAAAGGCCGTCACCAAGGCCTTGGCCTCATGAAAGAGTATAATAAAATCGCCGTCGTCGAAGACTTTCGCATCCTGCCCGACTGCATCCAAGTCTTTATTCTCTATCGAAAATATCACCAGCGCCTGCCCGAGTGGTTCATCCGACGCCTAAAAAACTTCCTGACCCGCCACATCACCGGCGGCGAGATTCCGACGGCACCGATGTGGAAACAAGGGGCTCACACCCAATTGGTCTATACCGATGCGGCCCAGCAGGCCATCATCGAAAGCCTCCATGATGACCTCCACCACTGGCGGTATAAGGGCCGTCTCGGATGAGTTCTGTACGTCAGCCTTATCCTTGCCCCCCCTCTCCGGAAGCGGGCAAAAAAAGAGTCCGAAATACGTGTTTCGGACTCTTTACGCTGCGGCGGCAGGCCGGTTTGCAGCAGATTCGGCGTCTTCATCTGCCGCTCGCTGCACTGGTTGACGTAGTTATAGAGCAGGGCTTCTAAAAAGCGAAGATCGTCCCTCCTCAGGTTTATTTTTTCATCCGTCCCCCAAGGGTAGCGGATGAGGGTCTGCCAGGTCTGGCGCACGGCCGGCGTGAGCTGCCGTTCGGCCATGTCGTCCCTATGCTGGTAGTCGATGTAGTAGACCGGCTGGCCGCAGTACCCCTGACCGCGGTAAAAGACGCGGGCTTCTTCCGTTTCGGGCAGAAAGCCGGTCAGCGCCAGGAGCTGCCAGCCGGCGATGAGGGTGACGATGCGGACGTCCTTGATTTCGATGGCCCGTCCGTAAAGCCGTACCAAGCGGTACAGTTCCTCATCTCTTTCGCCGCTCGCCGTCAGGAATAGGACCATTTCGACGAAGATCTGTGAATAGACGTAGCCGTCCCAGGTCAGGTCGCGAAGGCGCCGATTGGCCCGGCAATCGTATTCAGTCAAGGTGTGGACGCCGTCCTTTTCAAAGACGTCGAAGGAAATCTCCGCCAGGGGCGACAAGGCGCCGTAGCCCATCTTGCCCTGGGTGCTGCGGCGGGCCAGGACGTGGAGAATCCCTTCCTGGTGCGTCAAAATGGTGAGGACCAGCTGCTTGGCGCTGGTCTTTTTTACGGCCAGGATAAGGCCGTCATACGGTCGTGACGGCCGCTGGCCGAAGGAACGACTAGTCGCCATGGCTGTCACCGTCCCCTTCACCCGTCCCTTCTTCTTCGGGCGGCGGCGGGATGGGAACAGCTCTCAGGCGAACGATGCGGAAGCGCTGCATTTCAAGGACTTGGAACCGGTAGTTGCCGATGGTGACTTCGTCGTGGACGATCGGCGTATGGCCTAAGGCGTTAAAGACGTAGCCGCCGATGGTATCGGTATCGACGTCGTCTTCGACGGGGATGTGCAGCAGTTCTTCGACGTCGTCGAGGAGGACCGTCCCGGCAAATTCGTAAGCGCCGTCGGGAAGGGGCTGAATCTCTTCTTTTTCCGTCGTGTGTTCGTTCTGAATGGCGCCGACCAATTCTTCCAGGATATCTTCGAGGCCGATGAGCCGACGGTGCTGCCGTATTCATCGACGACCATGGCCAGGTAGGTACGGCGCATGCGCATGAGCTGGAGCAGTTTCGACGCCGGCATGATTTCCGGAATGGTCAGGATCGGCCGTTTGATGAGGTTGAGGTTGCTGCGCTTATGGATGTAGAGATCCATGATGTCCTTGATGTGGACCAGGCCCAGGATATGTCCTTGTCGTCTTCACACAAGGGGTAGCGCGTATGCCGCGACTGGCGGATAGTCTGCAGATGCTGGTGCATCGTTTCTTCCGTGTAGAGGCAGACGATATCCTGTCGGGGCACCATGATTTCTTTAGCTAACAGGTCGGCAAAGTCGAAGACGTTGCCAATGAGCTCGCTTTCGACTTGGTCGATCTTCCCTTCTTTGTGGCTGGCCGTGATGAGCATCCGGATTTCATCTTCCGAATGGGCCAGGTCGATTTCGTTGGTGACGTCCAGGCCGCGGTCGGCTAAGATGAGCCGTCCCAGGCCGTTGCCGAGGACGATGAAGGGCAGCAGCGGATGGCTCCAGGGATGGATGAGGCGGTGGACCATGCGCAGGCTCCGTTCCGGCCGCTGAAGGCCGACGGATTTCGGGATCAATTCGCCAAAGACCCAGAGGATGAAGCAGAGGATGATGGCCACGACGAGTCGATGAGCCATAAGATCCAGACGTGGCGACGTAGGGTTCGAGGAGGCCGTAGAGGCTGTAGAGGATGCAGAACCCGGCGGCACCGGCGACGAGGCCTGACAGGGCCATACCTAGCTGGGCCGTCGCTAGGAAGATAATGGGCTTATCGTACAGGGAGAGCAGCGGCTTTAAAGATACGTCGCCATCGCGGATGAGTTCTTCCAAATATTCCTTGCGCAGCTGGGCAAAGGCGAATTTCCCGGTCACGCAGACGGCGCTGATAATCAGGCAGATCAGAAAAATTAGAAAACATTGGACGATGAGTTGTGCTTCCATCTTGTCGGCCCCCTACTCGTTTTTATAGCCGAATTCGCTGAGGGCTGCCGCCTTGTTGCGCCAGTCCCGCTTGACCTTGACCCAGATGTCGAGGTAGACCGAAGAACCGAGGAGGTTTTCGATTTCCTGACGGGCCAGGTTGCCGATTTCTTTCAGGACAGCCCCGTTCTTGCCGATGACGATGCGCTTTTGCGAATCCCGTTCGACGTAGACTGTGACCCGGATGTAGACCTTGTGGTTGCCCCGGTCCTTCATTTCTTCCGTATAGACGGCGATGGCGTGCGGCACTTCGTCGCGGGTGCAGCGGAACAGCTTTTCCCGGACGATTTCAGCCACCAGCAGTCGTTCGGGCTGGTCGGTGATCATGTCGTCGGGGAAGTATTTCGGTCCTTCCGGCAGAATCTTTCGCAGTTCTTCGACGACGGCGTCGACGTTGTCCCCCTTGAGGGCCGAAATGGGAATGACCTGGGCAAAGGGATAGAGTTCGGCATATTCGGTGATCTTAGCCAAAATCTCTTCTTTGCTCATGAGGTCGACTTTATTGATGATGAGGAAGACGGGAACGCCCGTATCCTTGATCTTTTCGAGGACGAATAAGTCGCCCGGGCCCTTCTTTTCATTGCCCGAAATGAGGAACAATACGGCGTCGATATCGCGTAGGGACTGGTAGGCCGCTTCATCCATGAATTCCCCCAGCTTATGCTTGGGCTTGTGGATCCCCGGCGTATCGAGGAAGACGATCTGACAGGCCTCGTCTGTATGAATGCAGAGGATGCGGTTGCGCGTCGTCTGGGCCTTGTCGGAGACGATCGAGACTTTATGCTTGATAATGCGGTTGATAAGGGTCGATTTGCCGACGTTGGGGCGGCCGACGACGGCGACGAAGCCCGATTTAAACGATTCCATAACGATAGTAGTTCCTCCCTATAATTCCTCGCCTTGGCGGACGTAGTCCAGGCGCTGTAAGATAAATTCTTCTTCTTTGCGCATTTCGGCCTTGTCTTCCGGTTCCATGTGGTCGTAGCCTAAGATGTGCAGCATGCCGTGAATGGTAAGGTAAGCCAGTTCCCGTTCGAAGGAATGGCCGTATTCGTCAGCCTGTTCCTGTACCTTTTCGAGGGAAATGATGATGTCCCCCAAAAGGGCCGTGTCCGGGCCTTCGTAACCGTCTTCTTCGCCTTCGTTGAGGGCAAAGGACAAGACGTCCGTCGGCCGGTCGATGTCGCGGTACTGCTTATTCAAGGCGTGAATGTAATCGTTGTGGCACAAGAGAATGCTGATTTCTGCATTCGGGCCGAGACCGTAGACTAAGGCCGCTTCCTGGCAGACCCGTTCGATGACTTTTTCATAGTCTTCTTGTTCGAATGAAGGATCTTCATAGTTGATGTTGATATGCACGAGTGGTACCCCCTTTGATACAGTGTCCCCCTGTCCTTCGCAGATCATTTATCTTTATAGTAGTTTTCATAAGCTCTGATAATGCGGCCGACCATGTCGTGGCGGACGACGTCTTCGTCACTGAAATGGACCATGCCGACACCTTTGACGCCGGCCAGGATCTTTTCTGCCTCGGTCAGACCTGACATGCGGCGGTCGACGAGGTCGATCTGGGTAGCATCGCCGTTGACGACGACCCGGGAATGATTGCCCATGCGGGTCAGGAACATCTTCATCTGTTCCCGCGTCGTATTCTGGGCTTCGTCGAGGATGATGAACGATTCTTCTAAGGTCCGGCCGCGCATATAGGCCAGCGGCGCTACTTCGATGATGTTGCGCTCGATGAGCTTTTGGAACTGGTCATAGCCGAACATATCGGCCAGGGCATCGTATAAGGGGCGCAGGTAAGGATCGATCTTTTCCTGCAGGTCCCCGGGCAGAAAGCCCAGTTTTTCGCCGGCTTCGACGGCGGGCGGGTCAGATGATGCGTTCGACTTCACGGTTCTTGAGGTAAAAAGCAGCCAGGGCTACGGCAAGATACGTCTTCCCCGTCCCGGCCGGGCCGATACCGAAGGTAACGAGGTTCTTGCGGATGGAGTCGACGTACTGTTTTTGTCCCAGCGTCTTGGGCTTGATGAGGCGATGGCGGGCAGAAATGCCGACCGTATCTTCATAGAGGCTGCGCAGTTCTTCGCCCCGCCCGGCTTTGATGAGGCCTGCCGAGTAGCGGACGTGCTGGGTCGTGAGGTAGGTATTTTCCCGGAACAGGTAGCGCAGGGCGCAAAGACGTCCAGGACTTGTTCGACGTCGGTGTCACTGCCGACAATCATGGCCGTATCGCCGCGGACGGCAATGCGGCAGTCGGGAAATTCACGCTGCAGCGTCTTCAGGAATTCATCTTTCATGCCCAGGACGGCCCGGGCTTCACGCAAATCGGAAAATTGCAGTTTCTTTTCTACCAAAATAATCTCCTTTATGTCATGAATTTACGGACAGCTTTGCCGTGCAGGTAGTCGCATAAGGCGCCCTGGCGGGTATCGCGCCGTTCTAATTCTTCGTCGATCATATCGCGGATGCGCCACCAGCCCATGCCCCAGTTGGCAAAGTCTGTCGCCTCTTTCGGCGCTCTTCCGATGAGGCGCTGGAAGACGATGTCCGGCCGGCTGTATTCGAGGAAGGCTACGACGCGGCGGACGTATTCTTCGCAGGTGAAGAGGCTGATTTCGCCCTTGGCATACCATTCGGCCATGGCCGTATTTTTTATGATGTACAGGGCGTGGAGCTTGACTTCATCGGTCCCGGCAGCGGATACGAGTTTGGCTGTTTCGATCGTGTCTTCCATCGTATCCCAGGGCAGGTCGAGGATGACGTGGGTACAAACCCGGAAGGGATAGTCACGGAGCATCATCATGGCATCGACGTATTCTGCCGTCGTATGGCCGCGGTTGATCTTGGCCAAGGTCTTGTAGTTGGCCGTCTGCAGGCCGAGTTCGACGAGGATGTCGACACCGTACGCTTTTTGATGTCGGCCATGATGTCGAGGTAGGTTTCATTGAGGCAGTCCGGCCGGGTGGCAATGGCCAGGGCGACGATATCGGGCCGGCAGGCTGCCGTCAAAAAGTCCCGGAAGCGGTCGGGCGGCAAGTAGGTATTGGTAAAATTCTGAAAATAGGCGATGAATTTATTGGCCTTATATTTCGGTTTGATATGGGCCATATTCTGCTCGATCTGCTCCTTAATGGTCACCGAGGCCGGCAGGTTTTCATAGCCGGCGCCGATGGAGCCGCAGAAGGCACAGCCCCGGATTCCTAAGGTACCGTCGCGGTTGGGACAGGTATCGGGGATGCTGATGGGCAGTTTATATACTTTTTCCCCATACGTTTCTTTTAAATAGGTCGAATAGACACGGTAGCGTTCGTTCACAGAGTCTCTCCTTTTGCCGGAATGACGAACCAGTGGGCCCGTTCTTTCTGTTTCTCGGCAATGATATAGGCCGGGCCGTCGGGAACGGTCCCGTAGCGGCTCAGTTCAGCCTTCATGGCCTCGCTGACAGGCCAGATATAGTAGCGCATCTTGAGGTCGCGCCAGTTGGTAAAGCGGTAGTGAGGAATATATTGGCGGAGCCAATCTTCCTTACGGAAGAAGTCGTCGGTCCGGCTGCGTTCCGCCGGCTGGCCAGCCGAGGAAGTCGGGATGGAGGCGGAAGCGGAAAAAGGTCAGCATGTCGAGGCTAAGAGTTCTTTTGCCAGCGCCCGCTGATCCGCCGTCAGCTCCAGGATATCGTCGAGGCAGTGGCCGAGGAAACGGCACAGCGTATCGTCAGACAGGGCCTTTTGGTCATTATGAAGGACAAGCCACTCATCTGTCAAGACTTCATAGAGTTTCATGTATCCGGCCCGTACTGCCGGCCCAGCCAGGACAATAGGTAGGTGAATTTCCCTGAGTTATAGGTCCGTTCAAGACGTCTTCAAAAACCTTTAAATAGGCCACTTTTTCGTAAGGCAGCCAGGTCGTGGCCAGGACTTCATAAGGGCCCTTGGGGTCATAGCGATAATCGTCCGGATAGTCGCGGCGAATGCCCGATCCTTTAAGGAGCTTTAAAAAGCCGATCTGCAGCTTATGGGGCCGCAGGGAATAGATGTCGTTGAAGGATTGGCGCAGGTGGCCATAGTCTTCATAGGGCAGGCCGACGATGAGGTCGAGGTGAAGGTGCATCGTATCGAGGGCTACGAGGCGTTCCATGATGTGCGTGATCCGCGGCCAGTCGTTGTGACGGCGGATGGCCTTCAGGGTCGGTTCATACGTCGTCTGAATGCCCATTTCCAATTGGATGCGTCCCTTGGGGGCTTGGCCAGTAAGTCGATGTCGTCGTCGGTCAAGACGGCCGGTTCGATTTCCAAATGAAAATTGACCTTTTTTTCGACACCGATCATGTATTCCACTAAAGGCCGGTGATGGTGCGGGCTGCAGTTAAAGGTCCGGTCGACGAATTTCACCTGGGACACGCCGGCGTCGACGAAGGCCTGTAGTTCCTGTAAGACTAAAGGCACGGAGCGGAAGCGGACGCGGTCGTTCATGCCCGACAGGCAGTACTGGCAGTGGAAGGGACAGCCGCGGGAGCTTTCGTAGTACATGATGCGGTGGTCGAGGTCGCGAAAGTCCTGATTTTCATACGGAAAAGGCAGGCTGTCGAGATCGTCGATTTCTTGAAAGGTTTCGTCGCCTTTGATCGTCCCGTCGATGCGGCCGAGGACGCCGGGAATCTCCGTGCCGTCGCCGCCTTTTTCGAGGGCCGTCAGAAAGTCCGGCACCATGACTTCCCCTTCCCCTTGAAGGACGTAGTGATCTGCGGGCAGTCCTCCAGGACCTTGCGGGCCGTATAAGAGACTTCCGGGCCGCCGACGAAGACCTTGGTCTTGGGAAAGACGTCCTTCACTAAGGAGATGATGTGGCAGGTCATTTCAATGTTCCATATATAACAGGAAAAGCCGATGACGTCGGCTTTAAAGGCTGCTATGTGACGCAGGATGTCATAGGGATTTTGATTGATCGTATATTCAGCCGCCTCGACAACCACGCCGCGGTGGGCACAGGCCGTCGTCAGACAGCGCAGGGCCAGGGACGACTGAATAAATTTCGCATTCAAAATGGTGAGCAGCGTTTTCATGTAAGACCTTCCTCTAACTTGATAATACATTAAGTATACCGCAAGGACGCCGTTCTGTCATGTTTTTTTCGCCAACCACCGGCGGCCAGCCTTTTCGCGATTACCGATTTATGATAAGATGAGGTAGTATATAGATTCTCACCTATGAAAAGGAGGCTTTTCCTTGTTTAAAATAGCACTCGCCCAGACCCGGGTCCACCCCGGCAATCCGCGGCAGAACGCGGCGATCATGAAAGACTTCATCGCCAAGGCCAAGGCCGCCCACTGCGATATCGTCGTCTTCCCGGAACTTTCGATCCCGGGCTACTTCATCGGCGATATCTGGGACCAGCCCGATTACATCGATGAATGCGTCCGTTTCGGCGACGAAATCCGTGACCTGTCCCAGGGCATCGCCATCATCTTCGGCAACGTAGCCAAAGAGACGGATCGGGTCAACCTCGACGGCCGGACGCGAAAATACAACGCCATGTTCATCGCCTACAACGGCAAGTGGCTGTCACCGGCCCGTTCGCCCTACCCTTTCTACATCAAGACCCTGCTTCCCAATTATCGGGAATTCAGCGACATCCGCTACTTCACGTCCCTCATCGAAGTCGCCCAGGAACGCCACGCCTTCCCGGAAGACTTCTTGTCGCCGGTCCAGATTCCCTTCGACGACGGCCGCAAGTTCCGCATCGGGCCCCTCATCTGCGAAGACAGCTGGGATGAAAACTATCCCTTCAAACCGATGCACTACTTAGGCAAGATGTACGATATCGACCTCTTCGTCAATGTTTCAAACTCGCCCTTCACCCTGGGCAAGACCCAGCGCCGCCACCGCCTCTTCGGCCAGGCCATCGACAAGATTCACTGCCCGGCCATTTACGTCAACTGTACGGGCATCCAGAACAACGGCAAAAACATCTATACCTTCGACGGCGCCAGCAGCACCTACCAAAAAGACGGCAGCCACCACAGCGCCTGCACGCCCTTACAGAAGAACTGCTCATCGTCGACTTCGACGAAACGACCCAGGCCTTTACGTCCCCGTCGAAGGTCCAGCCGGAAAAGTCGCAGATCGAAGATATTTACGACAGCCTCCACTACGGCCTCAAGCACTTTATGGATACCATCGGCGTCCATAAAGTCGTCATCGGCGTATCAGGCGGCATCGACTCAGCGGTCAACGCCGCCCTCTATGCCACGGTCCTGCCGCCGGAAAACATCCTTCTGGTCAACATGCCCAGCTGCTACAATTCGGACATGACCAAGAGCCTGGCCAAGGAACTGGCCGACAACATCGGCTGCCTGTACACGGTCATCCCCGTCCAGGACAGCCTGGAACTGACGCGGAAACAGTTCAGTGAAACCATCCTCCATCAGGGCCAAGCCGATAAAGGTCACCTGGCCCTAACCAGCTTCATCGAAGAAAACATCCAGGCCCGGGACCGGTCGAGCCGCATCCTGTCGGCAGCGGCCGCAGCCTTTGGCGGCGTCTTCACCTGCAATGCCAATAAGGCCGAAACGTCCGTCGCTATGCCACCCTCTACGGCGACAGCGCCGGCTACCTGGCCGCCCACGGCCGACCTTTGGAAGCACCAGGTCTACGAACTGGCCCACTACTTAAACGACAAGGTCTTCGGCCGCGAAGTCGTCCCCCAGGGCAGCATCGATATCGTCCCCAGTGCCGAATTGTCGAATAAGCAGGATGTCACTAAGGGTCAAGGCGACCCCTTGATCTACCCCTACCACGACTACCTCTTCGCCGCCTTCGTCGAACGCTGGCAGCGGCTACGCCGGAATCGATCCTCAACTGGTACATCGACGGCACCCTGGAAAAGAACATCGGCTGCGCCGTCGACGTCCATAAGCTGTTCCCGACGGCCAAGGAATTCATCGACGACCTCGAACGCTGGTGGCGCTCCTGGCCGGCTTTGCCGTCGCCAAGCGGATCCAGAGCCCGCCCATCCTGTCCATCAGCCGCCGCCCCTTCGGCAACGACCTGCGCGAAGCCCAGCTGACACCGTACTTTACGACGCGGTACCTGGAATTAAAAGAACGCCTCCTTTCAGAATCTTTCTAACGTATACCACAAAGGACTGCTGATTCACAAGCGTGAATCAACAGTCCTTTTTTCATGTCATCCTGTACAGTTATTGATCTTGTCCAAGGATCATTCCTTGAAAGAATGACGATTTTCCGGTGTCATGCTCTTGATGAGGTCTTCTTTCGAGCGGTTCTTGAAGTCTTCGACTTCACCCTTTACGGCCTTATGAAGCTGTACCGTTACCTGTTCATTCTGATGGGAGTAGTCTTTAAAGGACAGTTCCAAGACTCCGTCTTTCTCCTGATAGGTAAAGGTCAGGGGGTTTTCCGTCGTCGTCGTCAACGTATTGTCTTTTTCCGTTGCCTTGAGATTCATTTCCTTCATCGTCGTCCATTCATACTGCTGGTTGTCCTGGTTGACGATGCTGTCGATCAAGCCCGGATCGGGATATCTTTTAATTCCCAGTTGCTGCGCTCTAAGCTGACCGTATAGCCATCGCCGGTCTTTTCAATATTGACGTCATAGACGCAGTCCATTTCTTTCGGGAAACCCGTTTTCCCGTAGCCGACCCATTGGCCGGAATAGTCGACACTCTTGGTATTGATGCAGCCGCTGATAAAGGCGACAACAAAGATGCTGACCGCTGCAAACACAACTAGTTTCATGAATTTTGACAGTGAACTCATTAGATTACCTCCTTATGTCGTAATATCAGTTCTTTTAATCTGTGAAGGAGAAGTTTCTCCCCATTTTATTCAACTTATCCAGCAATTCTTCTTTCTGGCGATTTTTAAAGGAATCCAAGTCGCCGGCAGCGTCTTTGCTCTTTTGCAGGGTGACGATGGTATCACCAGTCTTATACTGGAGCTCTTCCTTGTCGGCATTATAGGTCAGGGATGATTGGCTATTGCCTGCAATTTCTAAGACATCGTTCTGAAGACTGCCGGTCAATTTTTCCGTTTCGTTCTTCCAACTGTAAGACGCACTGCTGCCGCTTATGCTTTCCTTGGCATTCCAATAGGAGCGGGTCTGTTCAATCGTATAGCCGTTGCTATTGCCGTCTTTTTCAATCTTCAAATCATAAAAACAGTCAAAATCGGTCTGGTTATAGCGCCCGGTACCGGTCCATTCACCGGCAAATTTGTCCGAACTGCCGCAGCCGCTGATGAAGACGGCGGCCAAGATGGTGACGGCCATGACGACGGCCAGTTTCATAAAACGTGAGAATCTCATAGGGTTGCCTCCTTTTACGATCATACATCTCGACTTAACGCCCCTACCCTTTGGAAGTCCTGCACTCGTTATCATCTATTCAAAAGGTAATTCGTGCCTGTAAAGAAAACAGCTGTCCCGACCGGCATCTGCGGCAATCGATGACGTCTGATACCGTCAGGATTGAGGTCATGATAAAAGACGAATTTCGCATTTATCTCATTACTATATAACATAGAATGATTAGTTCTGTCAATACAGAACCATTAAAATTCACAGGTGGACAGCCCGTTTCCGCGCTTTTTGAAGTCGCCGTGTATCGTGAAAATTCGTAGGAGAAAACAAAAAAACACGCCCTGCCGAATTGGCAGAGCGTGTCAGGAATGGTAGCTTAAACGCGGGTAAGTCAGGAGCCGACTACATGTCTTTCAGTCGACCGATTTCGCTTTTCGGGCGAACCCGTTTGTGCCCAAAGTTTTCGACGATGATGAACATCATCGGAATGAGGAAGACGCCGACGATGTCGCAACGGACGTACCGAAGACGACGGTAATCCCCATGTTGACACGGGATGCGGCGCCGGCACCGGAGGCAATGGCCAGCGGAATGGAGCCGACGACGAAGGCCAGAGACGTCATGATGATCGGGCGCAGACGGATCTTAGCGGCTTCAATGGCAGCCGACACGGGATCCATGCCGCGCTTATCGACACGGACTTTGGCGTATTCGATGATCAGGATGGCGTTCTTGGCAGCCAGGCCGATGACGGCCAGGATCCCAATCTGGAAGTAGATGTTGTTCTGCTGACTGAAGAGGTAAGCAAAGATGGCGGCGCCAAAGACACCGGCCGGCATACTGAACAGTACGGCAAAAGGAACCTTCCAGCTTTCATAGAGAGCTGCCAGTACCAGGAATACGAAGAGGATAGCCAAGCCAAAGACGTAGACCGTCTTGTTGCCGGCTTCAACTTCTTCACGGCTCATGCCGCTCCATTCGTAGGCATAGCCTTCACCGAGGGTGTCCGCGGCGATTTCTTCCAAGGCTTTGATGGCATCGCCGGAGCTGTAGCCATTGGCCGGAGCCCCTTGGATGTTGATGGACGGATAGTCGTTGAAGCGAGTGATGATCGCTGCCGAACCCATCGGTTTCGGACGAACGAAGTTCGATACCGGTACCAACTGATTACTGGAGTTGCGGACATAGATATGGTTGTTGGCATCGACGGTTTCACGGAATTCCGGAGAAGCCTGGACGATGACCTTGAAGTTACGGCCAAAGATGGTGAAGTCATTGACCTGATAGGAACCGTAGAAAGCCTGGAGCGTCGAATAGAGATCGCTCAGGGAGACGCCTTCACGGGCGACTTTGTCGCGGTCGATTTCCAGCTGATAGCCCGGGGTGTCAGCGGCAAAAGCCGTGTAAACCGAACCGATTTCCGGACGTTGGCGGGCAGCGGCGATGACTTCTGTGCCGTTTCCGACAGTTCAGCCGTCGTATGGCCGCCGCGGTCTTCAAGCTGCATGGAGAAGCCCGACGACGTACCATACCGTCAATTGGCGGCGGGTTGAGGCGATGATCGAAGCCTGAGGAATCTGAGCACCGCGGGCTATGATCTTGCCGATCAAGGCGTTGACCGACAGATCCTTGGTCGTACGTTGATCCCAGTCGGTCAGACCGATGAAGGCAGCGTCGGCATTCGATTTCTGGCCGTCGGCAGGATGCCGTAACCGACGATGTTCATGGCTTGTTCAACACCGGGCTGTTCTTTCAGCCAATTGCCCATTTCTTCACTGATTTTCTTCGTTTCCGTCTGAGAAATGCCTTCCGGCAAGGTGATATCCATCATGACGAAGGCACTGTCTTCGGCCGGTACGAAGCCTGTCGGCATGACTTGAAAACACCGAGGGTGGCCGCACTGATGATGATCAGGAAGACGACGCACCAGCGCAGGTGGAGCTGTAAGTGAGCCAGAACCTTGCCGTACCAGGCGATGAGGCGGTCGAACCACTCATTGAATTTGTTGAAGAATTTGTAAATCCCCTTGGGATTTTCTTCCGGTTTATGAATGTTCAAGATGGTCGAGCACATAGCCGGTGTCAGGGTCAGGGCGACGAAGGCCGAAATGAGGACCGACACGGCAACGGTCAGGGCGAACTGGCGATAGAGGATACCGCTCATGCCGCTGATAAAGGCGACCGGAATAAAGACCGACGCCAAGACGCAGGCAACGCCGATAACCGGGTTCTGTACGTTTTCCATGGCGATGATCGTCGCCTCTCGCGGACTTCGGGCGTTATACTTGATTTCATATTCGACGGCTTCGATAACGACGATGGCATCGTCGACGAGGAGACCGATGGCCAGAACCATGGCGAACAAGGTCAAGGTGTTAATCGAGAAGTCGAGGACTTTAAAGAGAGCAAAGGTCCCGAGAAGGGATACCGGGACGGCGATCAACGGAATGAGGGTCGACCGGCCGCTCTGTAAGAAGAGGTAAACGATGAGCGCTACCAGGAGCAGGGCTTCAATGAAGGTCTGGATAACTTCTTCGATGGAGGCCCGGATGAACTTGGTGCTGTCGTATACGACGGCATAGTCCATGTCGGACGGGAAGGATTCTTTCGCCTTTTCCAGGACCGCTTTAGCCCCGCTGACGGACTGCATGGCGTTGGCATCAGCCGTCAGGCTGATCATGAAGCCGGCCGCATTACTGCCGCCGAGTTTGGACGTGACGCTGTAATCTTTAGAACCTAAGTTGACTTCAGCGACGTCGCCGACGCGGACCATGGTGCCGTCCGTATTGGTGCGGATGATGACGTTCTTAAACTGTTCGGCTGTCTGCAGACGGCCATCGGTACGCATGGTGTACTGATAGGTCTGGTTGTTAGCCGACGGCTGGCGCCGATGGTACCGACGGCAGCCTGGGTATTCTGTGCCGAGATGGCTGAAATGACGTCCGTCGGCGTGACGTTCAGGATGCTCATCTTCATCGGATTGAGCCAGATACGCATGGCATAGTCGGAACCGAATTCCTGGACGCTGCCGATGCCGGGAACGGATTTCAAGGCATCCATGAAGTACTGGGTAGCATAGTTCTTCATGAAGGTTTCATCATAAGAACCGTTCGGCGAGGTCAGGGCGAATACCATAGCCATGGAACTCGTCGACTTCTGAACGGTAACCCCTGTCGCCGTGACTTCTGACGGCAAGGTCGAAGAAACCTGGCTGACACGGTTCTGGGTATTGACCGTATCCATGTCGCCGTCACTGCCCGTTTCAAACTGGGCCGTCAGCGAATAGGTGCCGTTGTCATTACTGGAGCTTTCCAAACTGACTAAGTTGTCGACGCCGACCATCTGGCGTTCGATAACGCTGGCGACGGTCGTGCCGATGACTTCGGCGTTCGCCCCGGGATAGGAGGCCGACACGCGGACCTGAGGCGGCGTAACCTGAGGATACTTGGCTACCGGCAGTGTCACGATTGAAATGATGCCGAGGATGGAGATGATCAGACGAATGACGACGTGAAAATGGGCCTGTCAATAAAAAACTTTGATATCACAGTCTCGCTCCCTACTTGTTCGACGACGAGTCAGAGGCCGTATTGGAGTTATCGTTGTCGATATCCGCCTTGGTCAGCAGGTGCTGGTCCAGCGTAGCTCCTTTGGCTTTCTGATAGCCGTCGACGATGACGACATCGCCGCTTTGAAGTCCGCTGGTGATGATCCAGAACTTACCGACTTTCTGGCCCGGCGTAACTTCACGAGTCTGAGCCTGTCCATTGCCGTCGATGACGGATACGTAGTATTTACCGAGGGTCTGCTGGACAGCCCGCTGCGGTACGGACAAGGCACTGCGCTGAATTCTGGTATCGGAAATGACCGTTGCATACAGGCCTGGGATGAGCAGGTTTTCCGGGTTCAAAGACGGCTTTGACGATGATCGAGCCGGAGCTGCCGTCCATGCCGTGGTTGACCTGGGCAATGCGGCCTTCATAAGGATATACGGAGCCGTCGCTCAGGCGGAGCAGGAGGTGATCGCCCCAGTTATTGCCCGAACCGTCCGTCCCCTGCTTGGTCATCTGCAGGTATTCGGCTTCACTGATGGAAAATTCGACATAAACAGGATTGCTCGACGAAATGGTAACCAAGGCCGTAGAGCCTGCCGTAGCATAGGTACCGATGGGAACGTCGTCGACGTTGAGCTTGCCGCTGAACGGCGCATAGACGATGGTGTCGTCGACGTTATCCTGGGCGGCATCGACCTGGGCTGCATTGGCCGCAACGACAGCCGCCTGCTGCCTTGTTGCCGCTTCCTGGTCGGTTACGGTCTGCTGCGGAATGGCATCTTGACTTGCCAGGGCCTGGTAACGGCGCAGATTTAACTGTTCATTGGCCAAACTGGCTTCAGACTGGGCCTGTGTTGCCCGGGCCTGCGCTAAGGCGGCATCGTAGGTGCGGCTGTCGATGCGGAACAGGGCCTGGCCTGCTGTAACATCCTGACCGCCCTGGACGTATTTTTCTACGACCCGGCCGGAAATCCGCGGCTGAATGGGCACTTTATCCATGGCCGATACGGTACCGCTGTATTCGGCCCGAATGGGAGTGTCTGCCGCGACGACCTTATACGTATTGACAGCAACGGCCGCTTTAGCTGCGTCTTTATCAGCGCCACAACCGGCTAGGAGCGCCGCAGCCGTCAGGACGGCAACACTCATCGTCGCAAGTTTGCGTTTTTGCATCATCTTTAGTTTCCTCCTATTTCTTTCGATTCCTGATTTTTAATGCCGTATAATAAGACCTCGACACACCGCTTCATATAGGCACTAAAACTGGAATCTTGATTGACATCGTTGAAGTACTCGAGGATGTCATCGGATGCGCTGTGCAGCATGCGCAATAACAGGACTTTGTCAAAAGGCTTGAATTCCCCTGTTTGCTGGGCTTCATCGAGGATTTGTTCTAAGAGACTCCAATCCTTTTGGTAACGGGATTCCAGGCGTTCGTAGACATCGGGCATCTTCTCCAAAAGTTCGCATATATTCCGCACGGACAAGACTTTCCAATTTTTATTAGGTATTTCAAAAAAGGCAATGATTTTTTCTTCACAAGTCATCGTCTTATCATCAAGAAGCTTCTGATGATATTCGTAAATCGGATCGAAAAATGAAATGATTGCTTGTTCTACGATTTCCTGTTTTGACGAAAAATATTCGTATAAGGTTCGCTTACTGATACGCAGCTGGCGGGCCAAATCATCCATGTGGAATTCTGCCCCGTGCTGATCGATTTCACGCAAGCTTCCGCCAAAATCTTAGCGCGGATATTTTCTGTCATTCAAACACATCCTACTCCCAAAAAATAAAACATACTGTCTCCAAAACTCAAACATAAAACCCAGTACCACTTTATAGTTTAATATACCGAACTTTATAAGTCAAGATAAGGTTTGTAAACAAGTTGCAATTATTATTTTTCCAATTGGCCGGCAATTTACGGACGGGCAAAAAGCGGTATAACAGGCTCCGCAAGCCGCGCCGAGGCAGGTATTGGGTAAAAAGGCGAACGATGAAAAACCACAGGGCCACGGCTTTGGAATCTAAGACGTAGGCCGCTACCGGATAGGCGATGAGGCCGCCTAAAAGGCCGGTCCCGACGATTTCACCGACGACGGCACCCCAAATGGACCCGGTCCGTTTATACAGGATTCCGGCCAGGGCTGCACCGATCATGCTGCCGGGATAAGCCAGGACCGTCCCGACGCCCATGGCCATGCGGATCGACGAGATGCAGAAGGCACCGGCCGTCGAATAACGCCAGCCGACGAGGACGGCTAAGAGGACGTTGATGAGGTGCTGCAGGGGAAAGACCCGGGCCCCGCCGAAGGGAAACGAAACGAAGGGAGCCAGGATGACCCCGATGGCGATGAAAATAGCTGTCGCCGTCATTTTTTTAAGTTCAACATTGTTCATCGGTAATCAGAACCTTTCCATACTGTTGTAACATACGATCGTTGAGGCTGTAAAAGGCATCGAATAAAAGGGCGTGGAAGGAACCGGGCCCGGCACTGCCGCCTCTTTCCATGGCCAGTTCTCCGCCGATACCCATGGCCGTGACGCCGGATACGGCTGCCGTAAAGGCGTCGCTGACGGCGGCAAAGGAGCCGATGAGGGACGACGTCATGCAGCCCGTACCGGATACGTAGGTCAGCATGGGGCAGCGTTATGGACGGTCGCTGTCCGGGTGCCGTCGGAAATGATATCGACGGCGCCGGTAATGGGCGATGGTCGTCGCCAACTTTTGGGCAAGGTCCGCCGCAAGGCGCTGTCTACGGGACGGACGAGGCTGTCGACACCGAGGTTCTGGCCGCTCTGATGGTTGGCCAGGCAGGTGATTTCCGCGGCGTTGCCGCGGATTACCGAAAGGGGCAGTTCCTGTACCAGGCGCAGGGCAGCCTGGGTGCGAAAGGTCGTCCCGCCGGCGCCGACGGGGTCGAAGATGATCGGCACACCGTTTGCTGCTGCCGCCTTTCCGGCCAGGACCATGGCCTCCAAGGTCCACTGCTGAAGGGTGCCCAGGTTGAGGACCAGGGCCTTGGCAGCTCCGGCCATTTCGGCGACTTCTTCGACGGAATTGGTCATCGTCGGCGAGGCGCCGATAGCCAGGGTCGCATTGGCGCAGTCGTCCATGGTGACAAAATTCGTGATGTGATGGATCAGCGGACGTTCCCGGCGCAGGGCCGTAAGCTTCGATCCGACTTCTTCGAGGATGATCATGGCCTCCCCCTCAGTCTTCTTCGCCGTCTTCGCGGGCTGCGACGTTCTTATCAAAGAGGGCGTCGGCAAACTGAGCGGCATCGAAGGGACGAAAGGTCGTCGACGCCTTCGCCGACACCGACCCAGCGGACGGGGACGCCAAGTTCCCGTTTAATCGACAGGATGACGCCGCCTTTCGCCGTGCCGTCGAGCTTGGTCAGGACGACACCGGTCAAGGGCACGACGTCGCCGAAGAGCTTAGCCTGGCTGACGGCGTTCTGGCCCGTCGTAGCATCGAGGACCAACAGCGTTTCCTGCGGAGCCCCGTCGATGTTGCGACCGGCGATGCGAGCCATTTTCCGCAGTTCTTCCATGAGGTTCGACTTGGTCTGCAGGCGGCCTGCCGTATCGACTAAGAGGATATCGATGTTTCTGGCTTTGGCCGAAGCGTGGCATCGAAGACGACGGCTGCCGCATCGGCGCCTTCCTGATGTTTGACGATGGGAGCACCGACCCGTTCGGCCCAGATGGTCAGCTGTTCCGAGGCTGCGGCCCGGAAGGTATCGCCGGCAGCCAGCATGACCGATTTCCCCTGTTCTTCATAGAATTTGGCAAGCTTGCCGATGGTCGTCGTCTTGCCGACGCCGTTGACGCCGACGACGAAGATGACCCGCGTCCCGTCCGTTTCCGGCACGGGTTCGTCGTTTTCATTCAACAGCTTGACGATGCACCGTTCGAGATAGGGAACGACGTCATTACCGTCTTTGATCTCCCGGTCTTTGACGCCGGTCCGGATCTGGTCGAGAAGGTATTCCGTCGTTTCGACGCCGATGTCACCGGTCAGCATGACGGCTTCCAAGTCGTCATACATGTCGTCGTCGATTTTCGCGTAGCCGCGGACGACGGTTTCTATATTTTGAATGAGTGAATTTTTTGTCTTTTCTAAGCCTTTTCGAAGTTTTGAAAAAAATCCCATAATCATGTTCCTTCCTTTAATAATTCATCTACTTTGACCGATAGCAGCCGCGATACGCCTTTTTCTTCCATGGTGACGCCCAGGAGAGTATTGGCCGCTCCATCGTCTTTCGCCGGTGGGTGATGACGATGAACTGCGTCGAGCCGCTGTAATTTTGAAGATATTTGGCCATGCGTTCTACATTGGCTTCGTCCAGGGCCGCATCAACTTCGTCGACCAGGCAGAACGGCGCCGGATGAAAGGCCAAAAAGGCCAGCAGCAGGGCGATGACCGTCAGGCTCGTTCGCCCCCAGAAAGAAGGGTCAGGGACTGCTGTTTCTTTCCCGGCGGCCGGATGTAGATTTCTACGCCGGACTCTAAAATATGTTCTTTATCGGTCAGGGCCAAATGGCTGACCCGCCTTCAAAGAGGCAGCTGAAGATCTGCTGGAAATGGACGCCGATGTCCTGAAAGGCCTTGCCGAACTGGTCGGCCATGGCCTTGTCGATGTCGGCGACGACGGCCCGCAGCTTCTCTCTCGATTCTTCCAAATCGCGGCACTGTTTCTCGTAAAACTGCTGCTTATCAAGGGCGGCCTTATAGTCGTCTTCGGCGGCCGGATTGATGGTGCCCAAGGCGGCAATCTGCCTTTTAACTGACTGACCTTATCGTGGAGTTCCTTTAAAGATCCTTCACGGCGCCGATCCATGGCTTCCTGACGGCTCAGGCCCTGCATGGCCAGCCGTTCTTCATGATGACTGATATCGCTTTTATATTTTTCCATTTGGATATCGGCGGCGTTGAGGCGCTGCTGCCAGGTCTGACTGCGCTGGCGCAGATCGTCGACGAGGACGTCGAGATCGTGGCTCTGCTGTAGTCGTTCGCTGCGGCTCTTAAAGAATGCTTCCTTAGCCTCATCGGAGCGGGCCGTTTCGGCCTGCTTGACGTCGATATTCTTGGCCAGGTCCTGTAAGAGCTGCTCCGTAGTCTGACGGCAGTTCAGCAGTTCTTCCTGCCGCTTCTTCAAAGCTTCTTGCTGGGACGTCAATTCGTCCTGCCGGGAAGCGTGCTGGGTCAACTGTTCTTCCCCGTGGCGGACCTGTTCCTGTAAGGTCGCCGCCGAGATCTGGCATTCGGTCAAGGTCGTTCGGCACTGGTCGGCTTCTGCCTTGGCCGCATCGGCTGCCGCCTGCCACTGCCGGACGTCCGTTTCCGGCGCGTCTTCCAGGGCCGAAAGAGCCCCTTCTTTGGAAACGAGATCGGCCTGGATGTCGGCCCGGGCCGTATCGAGTCTTCGACGTGACTGATCCATATCGGCTACGCTCTTTTCGAGATCCTGTTGTTCCTTATCGAGCCGGTTTACCTGCCACTCGGCTTGAGCCGCTTCCTGCTGCGCTTTTTGCAGGTCGCTCTCAGTCCGGGTTAGGACTGCCTGCCCGTCGGTTACGGTTTGGCGCAGGGATTTTCCCTGGGTCGTCAAGGCTTCGAGTTCTTTTTGACCGTCGTCGATCTGCTGCTGTAAGTCTTCCATCAAGCCCGGCGGCTGATGAGGGAGCCTTCCTGGGCCCGCGTACTGCCGCCGGTAAGAGAACCGCCGGCGTTGAACTGGGTCCCGTCGAGGCAGACGATGCGCAGGCGATGACCGTACTTTTTAGCTACGGCTGAGCTGTATCCATCGTATCGGCCAAGAGGGTCTTTCCCAATAAGGACGTAAAGACGGTCTTATATTTTTCTTCATAGGTAATGACGTCAGAGGCAAAACCGAGGATACCCGGTTCGGAGGCCGCCCGTTCTTCGTCGGCGGTCCGCGTCCGATGTCTCAAGGTATCGAGGGGCAGAAAGGTCGTCCGGCCGGCTTTCTTTTCTTTCAAATAAGAAATGGCCTGTTTCGCCGCCCTTTCATCTTCGGCCACGATGTGACGGGACGCAGCCCCCAAGGCAACATCGACGGCGACGGCAAATTTTCCAGGGATCCGGCACAATTCACCGACGGCGCCGCAAAGATGACTGCGCCAGGCTGCTGTGCCGTAAGGACGACCTTAACGGCCCTGCCCAGGCCTTCGTGTTCCTGTTCCATGCTCCGTAAGACGCCGATGCGCTGTAAGGCACCGTCGACGTCGCGACGAAGGCGGCGATATTTCGTTTCAACGCCTTCAAGGAGGTTCTTGGCTTTGGCGGCAGCTCCTGGTGAGACGCAGCATCCGCTTCCAGATCCCGGACCTTCTGCTGCCACTCGTCTCTTCGGTCTTCGACGTCTCGGCGCTGGGCCTTGACGTCTTCTAAGGCCTGCTTCTTATCCTTAAAAGCTCGATCGGCCTCTTCACAGGCATCGGCATTTTCTTCCAACCGGCGGCGCAGGTCGTCGCAGTCGCGGCTCAGCATGAAGACATCGCGCTGCGGCTGGAATTGGCATCGAGCGTTCCTTCAGGTCGGCCGCTGCCTTTTGGGCCTTATCGTCAGCCTGTTTCACTAAGGTTTTCGTCAGGGCCAGGGCCTTTTGAGCCGCTGCCAGTTCTACCTCTTTCTGTCCTTGCTGGCTCTGGAAGGTTTTCAGCTGCTCTTCCCAGGAAAGGCGGCGCTGCTCCAGCTGGGCTTCTTCGAGCTTGGCATCGGCTTCTTGCTCAGCCAGATCGGATTGTCGCTGGACGCAGGCTTCCTGGCGATGGATCAAGCTGTCCAAGTCATGGTGAACGGCCATGGCTGCCTCGTCGAGACGGCGCAGTTTTTCGTCATCTGCTGCCAGGTCTGCCAGGAGGGCCTTTCGCCGCTGTTCCGCTCCTTCCAGTTCCTTCGACGCCGCTTGTTCTTCGGCCGACGCCGACTGGCGGCTGTTTTCGACTTTCGCCAAGAGTCGTTCACTGTTGCGCAGTTCCTGCAGGGTCAGGGTCCCTTCATAGGCCAGTCGTTCGCCGTCGAGCTCACGAAACTGCTGCAGCGTTTCGGCCTGCTTTTGCAGGGGTTCCAACTGCTCTTCAAGAACGCTGGTCAGGTCGCCGATGCGTTCCAAATTGCGTTCCGTTTCGGCAATTTTTCGCAGCCTTCGGCTTTTCGGCCCTTAAAGCGGCTGATGCCGGCCACTTCTTCAAAGATGACTCGCCGTTCTTCGGGCTTACTGTTCAAGATGCGGTCGACACGGTTCTGGCCGATGACGGCCATCGAATCCTGACCGATACCGGTGTCGGCCAAGAGGTTATGGATATCCTTCAAGCGGCACGACCGGCGTTGATATAGTATTCGCTGTCGCCGGAGCGGAACAGGCGCCGGGTGACGACGACTTCCGTAAATTCCGTGTCCAAGGCATGGTCGCTGTTATCAAAATAGAGCGATACTTCGGCCGCCCCCTGAGGCCGGCGGGTTTGCGTACCGGCAAAGATGATATCTTCAGCACGCTGGCCCCGCAGTTGGCGGATATTCTGTTCCCCCATGACCCAGCGGACGGCGTCGGAAATGTTGCTCTTGCCGCTGCCGTTAGGCCCGACGATGGCCGTCATGCCCTTATCAAAGTTCAAAGTTGTCTTATCGGCAAAGGATTTGAAGCCTCTCAGCTCCATTTTCAATAACTGCATAATGTTTTACTCTCTTCATCAGCCATGAGTACGAAGTCTTTGGTCATACGCAGGCCTCCCCTTCTTTTTTCGTATAGTTATCATACCATAATTATCCGCCCGTCGCCAGCCGCACATCCGTCCCGTCGGGGCAGTCAAAGATTGTGTAAAAAATCATTAAAAAGGTTGACGAATCGAAAATTAATGATTATATTAGAATTTGGGGTTGGAGGCCCTGATACTGCAGAAAGGGAGAGTACCGTACATGATTCAAGTTTACAAGCACAGCAACGGCCACTTGGATGGAAATATATCCTTGGCAGCCGCTGAAAAAGGCTCATGGATCAACGTCGTAAATCCGGATTCCGACGATTTACAGCTCGTATCCATGGTCACGGAAATCCCCACAGATGTTTTGAAAACCGCCTTGGACACGGAAGAACGTTCCCACGTCGAAATCGAAGACAACTACGTTTTCGTCGTCATCAACATTCCCATCATCCTGGAAACGGACAGTTATGACACCCTGCCCCTCGGTATTTTCATCACGTCAGACTTTATCGTCACCCTCTGTATCCAGGAGACGGAAGTCATGCGCGCCTTTACGAAGAACACCTATCCCCTGTTCCATACCTTTAAAAAGACGCGCTTCTTATTCCAGATTCTCTATCGTTCGGCTACCTTATTCCTTCGCTACTTAATGCAGATCAATCACCGTACCGATGATCTCGAAGAAACGCTGCGCCATTCCATGCGCAACAAGGAATTTTTCATGCTCTTGGAATTACAGAAATCCTTGACCTACTTCACATCAGCCTCAGGGCAACGGCATCGTCATGGAGCGCCTCATGCGACTGCGCCGCAACACGGCCCTCCACCATCTCATCAAGATGTATGAAGAAGACGAAGACCTCCTTGAAGACGTCATCATCGAAAACAAGCAGGCTATCGAAATGGTTGAAATGTATTCTAACATCCTCATGAGCATGTCCGATACCTTCGCCTCGATCATTTCCAACAACCTGAACATCGTCATGAAATTCTTAGCCTCGATCACGATCATGCTGGCTGTTCCGACGATCATCTTCAGCTTATGGGGCATCAACGTCCAGGTCCCCTTCCAGGACTCGGCCAACGGTTTCTTCTTCGTTTCAGGCATCGCCCTGATTTGTACGATTACGGCGGCTATCTTATTATGGCGAAAGGATTTATTCTAAAAATTACCTTGTCCTAACACCATGCTCTTGATCGGTTCAAAGGACCGCCGGTGTATCGGACAGGGTCCATATTCCCGAAGTGCTTCCATATGCATCTTGGTCAAATATCCCTTGTGGACGGCAAAGCGTACTGGGATATTTTTGTCGTATTCGACCATCAGCCGGTCTCGCGTGACCTTGGCGATGATCGAGGCTGCAGCGATGGAGGCACTGATGGCGTCACCATGGACTAAGGACCGGTGCGGCACCGTAAGGTCCCGAAGGGGCATGGCATCGACCAGGACGGCTTCGGCCGGAACGGACAGGTTTCTACCGTTTCATACATAGCCGCCATCGTCGCATGGTAGATGTCGAGGCGGTCGATGTCCTGCTCCGATTTAGCAATACAGGACACGGCCACGGCTTCGGCATGATTTTATCGTACAGCTCGTCTCTTTTGGCGGGCTGTACTTTTTTGCTGTCATTGAGGCCCGGACAGTCCCAATAAGGGGGCAGGATGACGGCAGCTACCATGACCGGCCCCGCTGCCGGCCCGCGTCCGGCTTCGTCGATGCCGGCTACATGATACAGGCCCTGGCGGTAATACTGACTTTCCGGATCATAGAGGTGCAGGACCCGTTCCCGTTCCTGCTCTTCCTTTACCTTCCGCTTCATATAAGTGTCGGCCAGTTTTCGGACCGACACCCGATCGTCGCCCTTCATGGCCGAAAGCAGTGCTTCGATGTCCCTGCCTTCAGCTAACAGCGCTTTCAGGTCGGCTACCTTTAATTTGGCAATGTCCATCTCATTCATCCCCTTCAAATTCGCCAAGGCGGTCGAGGGAAATGGCGCCGATGACGCCTTCGCGGAACTCCTTCAAAATGAGTTTATACGTCTTTTCCAAATCGACGACGCCGCCGGAGACGATGCAGCCCCGCTTGCGGCCGATGGCTTCGATGGTTTCCAAGGGCTTTTCACTGAGTTCTTCCAATTTATAGCGGCCCTTCAGTTCGTCCGGGTACTGGGCCGACAGCTGTTCGATGAGCTGGCCGATGACCGTTTCCATATCGAAGACGGTGTCGGAAATGGCCCCCGTCGCAGCCAGGCGGTAGGCGCTGGTCTGGTTTTCGAGCTTCGGCCACAAGACGCCCGGCGTATCGAGGAGGTCGAGCTGGTCGCCGATGTGGACCACTGTTTGCCCTTCGTTTCCCCGGCTTATCGGCCGTCTTGGCGGCACTGCGATGGGCCAGTTTATTGATCAGCGTCGATTTTCCGACGTTAGGAATGCCGAGGATCATGGTCCGCACGGCGCGGTTCTTAAGGCCCCGGGCCTTCCAGCGTTTCGAGCTTCGGCGCTGCCAGGGAGCGGATGAGGACACCAGTTGTTTGACCCTTGCCGCCTTTACTATTGAGGGCCATGACCTTTCTCCCTGCTGTTTATAGTAGGTAATCCATTCGTCGAGGACGGCCGGATCGGCCAGGTCGGCCTTGTTGAGGACGACGACCGACGGCTTATCGCCGATGAGGGATTTGATCATGGGGTTGGTGCTGCTCAGGGGAATGCGGGCGTCGACGAGTTCGATGACGACGTCGATGATCTTGAGATTTTCCTGAATCAGGCGCTTGGCCTTGGCCATATGGCGGGATACCAGTTGATTATCATAGGAACTCCTTTATAGAAAAAGAAAGGGGGCTGTCCTAAAAACAGCCCCTTTTCGCCGTCTTTCGACAGCTTATATACTGTATATTCGTCCTTCGAGGGCTTACCACAGGGCACGCTTTCGACAAACGAGATTAGCCTTCTCTTGTTGCGCTCACATGAAGGATGTGTTCGATGACGTCATCGATCGGCTTGTCGCCTAAATCGCCTTTCGAGCGGTCGCGCAGGCCGAAGGCGCCGTTTTCCATTTCCTTATCGCCGACGACGGCCATGTAAGGAACTTTTTCCATCTGAGCTTTGCGGATCTTGTAACCCAGTTTTTCATTGCTTTCATCGACTTCGACGCGGATGCCTTTGGCTTCCATCTTCTTGGCGACGTCCTGGCAGTATGCCAAGTGTTTTTCAGAAATCGGCAGGATCTTGATCTGAACCGGAGCCAACCAGGTCGGGAAAGCGCCGGCATAGTTTTCGGTCAAGATGCCGATGAAGCGTTCGATCGAACCGTAAACGACGCGGTGGATCATGACCGGACGGTGTTTCTGTCCATCTTCACCGGTATAGGTGAGGTTGAATTTTTCCGGCAGGAGCATGTCCAGCTGGATGGTACCGCACTGCCAAGTACGGCCGATGGAGTCCTTCAGGTGGAAGTCGATCTTCGGACCGTAGAAAGCGCCGTCGCCTTCGTTGATGCTGTAGTCGAGGCCGAAGTCTTCCATGCTTTGCGCAGGGCATTGGTGGTCATGTCCCAAGTTGCGTCGTCGCCCATGGAGTTTTCCGGACGAGTCGACAGTTCAGCGTGGTAGGTCAGGCCGAAGGTTGCATAGACTTCGTCGAAGAGGCGGATTGTTTCCTGGATGACGTCTTCGATCTGGCTGGGCATCATGAAGATGTGGGCGTCGTCCTGAGTGAAGCAGCGGACACGGAACAGGCCGTGGAGGGCACCGGACAATTCATGACGGTGAACGAGGCCCAATTCGCCGATGCGCAGCGGCAGTTCTTTATAGGAATGGGGTTCGTTGGCATAGACCAACATGCCGCCCGGGCAGTTCATCGGTTTGATAGCATAGTCTTCATCGTCGATCTTGGTGAAGTACATGTTTTCTTTGTAATGATCCCAGTGACCGGAAGTTTCCCAGAGTTCGCGGTTCATGATCATCGGGGTCATGACCTGCTGATAGCCGTAGCGGCGATGAACTTCGCGCCAGTAGTCGATGAGCAGGTTGCGGACGATCATGCCCTTGGGGAGGAAGAACGGGAAGCCCGGACCGTATTCGCTGAGCATGAACAGGCCGAGCTGTTTGCCCAATTTACGATGGTCGCGCTTTTCGGCTTCTTCCATCATCTTCAAATAGTCATCGAGTTCGGATTTCTTTTCAAAAGCCGTCCCGTAGATACGCTGGAGCATCTTGTTCTTTTCATCGCCCCGCCAGTAAGCACCGGCGACGGTCTGGATCTTAAAGGCTTTGACGCGGCCTGTCGATTCGCAGTGCGGACCGGCACAGAGGTCGTAGAAGTCGCCCTGGCGATAGAGGGAGATGACGGCATCTTCCGGAAGGTCCTGGATGAGTTCTACTTTATAGTCCTGGCCGGCATCTTTGAACAGTTTCAAAGCATCGGCACGGGACAGGATTTCTTTAGTAATAGGAAGGTTTTCTTTTACGATTTTAGCCATTTCAGCTTCAATAGCCGGGAAGTCGTCCTGCGTGAAACGGTGTTCGGTATCGAGGTCATAATAGAAGCCGTTTTCAATGGACGGGCCAATGGCAAACTTTACGCCCGGATAGAGGTGCTGGATCGCCTGGGCCATGATGTGAGAGGCAGTATGGCGAAGGGTATCCTTCCCTTCCTGATCGGCAAAGGTAAAGAATTCGACCGTCGAGCCATCGACGATGGTTTCACGAAGGTCCGTGACTTCGCCGTTTACTCTTGCGACCAATACCTTCTTTGCAAGACTGTTGCTCAGTTCTTTAACGGCCTGGGCAAGAGAAATGCCATCGGAAAATTGTTTTTTGCTTCCATCTTTCAACAGTAATTCTGCCATACGAAACATCCTCCTTAATAAAAAAAGCCCTCGTCCTCAAGGGACGAGAGCATTACTCACGTGGTTCCACCCTAGTTCACCGGGAAAAATCCCAGCGTACTCAAGCGCCGTAACGGGGCGTCCGGAGCTCCCTACTCAGTTCGGAAACTCAGCTCGAAGGCGGTAACTCTTCAGACTTTATAAGGTACTCGCAGCCATGGTACCTCTCTCTGAAATAAAGGTGCTGTAAAGTCTTGTCCTTTTCAAAGCTTTTCTCTTATATCTAAGGTATGCGTAAATTATACGGCACGTTTCTCCCCTTGTCAAGTCAGAGAAATCATCTTTCCACGGAGAAGATGTCTTTCAAAAAAAAAGCACTGTCTCGAAGGAGACAGTGCTTTTATCATGCACAATCAGGTAACTTATGCGATGCCTTTCTTTTTCTTGATAGCTGCTGTGAGCATCGGAAGAACTTTGTAGACGTCACCTACGATACCGTAGTCGCAAACTTTGAAGATCGGAGCATCTTCGTCTTTGTTGATGGCGATGATGCAGTCAGAGCCGGACATACCAGCCAAGTGCTGAATAGCACCGGAGATAGCGCAGGCAATGTAGATCTTCGGAGCAACGGTTTTACCCGTCTGGCCTACCTGATGGAGAGCGCTGATCCAGCCAGCGTCAACTGCGGCACGGGAAGCACCGACAGCGCCACCGAGAGCGTCTGCGCATTCTTTCAGGATGCCCGTAGCGAACGGTTCTTCACCATTCATGCCGCGGCCGCCGGAAACGATGATGTCAGCGTCTTCGATCTTAACGCCTTCGCCGCCCATTTTAATGAGTTCGACGAAACGAGTTAAGAAGTCAGCATCGCTCAATTTAACTTCTTTTTCGATAACTTCGCCCGTTGCATTGGGGTCAGCTTCCGGTTTTTTGAAGACGTGCGGACGAACCGTACCCATCTGCGGGCGGTTGTCTTTACAAATGATTTCAGCCATGATGTTGCCGCCGAGAGCCGGACGAGTCCATACGATGGTCTTGCCGTCGTCGTCAACGCTGAGCTGCGTGCAGTCAGCCGTAAGGCCGGTTTTCAAGGTGTTGGCAACACGCGGGCCGAGGTCACGGCCGATGTTGGTAGCACCGACGAGGAATACGTTCGGTTTTTCTTCTTCGAAGAAGTCGCAGATGACCTTCGAATAAGCCGTCGTCGTGTAATGTTCGAGTTTTGCGTCGTCATAGACGTATACTTTATGAGCACCGTGAGCAATGAGTTCCTGTGCCAACGGTTTTACATCTTTACCAATGAGAATAGCGCCAACTTCGTCGCCAATGGTGTCGGCCAAGATACGGGCCTGACCCAACAATTCAAAAGATACATCACGTAATTTGCCTTCAAACTGTTCAGCAATTACATAAATGCCTTTGCATTCTGCTAAATCCATTTTCACTGTTCCTCCTTAGAATTAAATGATTTTCTGGGCAGTCAGTTTTTCCATGAGCTGGTCGACAACTGCCTGTTCGTTGTCGTCTTCAACTTTGAGGACGAGACCGCCGGATCTCTGAGGCGGCGTGAAAGTCTTACGAACTTTTGTCGGAGAACCATTCAAACCGATGAGCGTTTCATCGACACCAATAGCAGCGGCGTCTAAGGTCGGGATTTCACGGCGTTTTGCTTTCATCGTGCCGCGGATGGTCGGGAAGCGCGGTTCGTTCAAGTCTTTAACAGCTGTGATGAGGACAGGGAAATCGGCTTCGGTTACGATGTAGCCTTCTTCGTTTTCCTGCTGGACAGTGACTTTGGTGCCTTCAACTTTGATATCGCGAGCATAGGTGATCTGCGGAATGCCGAGTTCGCAGGCGATCTGCGGGCCAACCTGAGCGGTATCACCGTCGATAGCCTGTTTGCCGCAAAGAATCATATCGAATTTTTCGATGCCTTTAAGTTCAGCAACTTTTTTAACAGCCTGTGCCAAAGCATAGCCCGTAGCTAACGTATCGGAACCACCGAGTTTACGGTCGGATACGAGATAAGCGTCGTCAGCCCCATAGCAAGGCCTTCGCGGAGAACGTCTTTAGCCTGTTCAGGACCCATGGAGAGTAACGTAACCTTTACGTTATCCTTGTCAGCATCCTTCAACTGTAAAGCGCCTTCCAGTGCGTTCTGGTCAAAAGGGTTGAAAATGTTAGGAACACCAGCACGAATGATGGTCTTTTTAACGGGATCAATCTTAACTTCTGCTGTGTCCGGAACTTGTTTGACACATACCAATATTTCCATTTACGTTTGCCTCCTAAAGTCTTTTTTTATGCAACAGGCTTGGCTGATGCCAAGCCTGCATCATAAACTTCAATTATCTTAACAGAGCACCAGCTGTAACCATGAGCTGAACTTCGTTCGTGCCTTCGTAGATCTGGGTGATCTTAGCATCGCGCATATGACGAGCAGCCGGATATTCTTCGCTGTAGCCATAGCCGCCGAAGATCTGGACAGCTTCAGTGGAAACACGCATAGCAACGTCGGAAGCAACGCGTTTTGCAATAGCAGCATCAACCGTGAACGGTTTGCCTTCCTGTTTCAAGCAAGCAGCTTTGTAAACGAGGTTACGAGCAGCTTCGATCTGCATCTTCATGTCAGCCAATTTGAAGGAAACGGACTGGAATTTGCAGAGCGGTTTGCCGAACTGTACACGCTGTTTGGAGTATTCAACAGCATCTGCCAAAGCAGCTTCTGCGATACCGAGAGCCTGAGCGGCAACGCCGATACGGCCGCCGTCGAGGGTCATCATAGCGATCTTGAAGCCTTTGCCTTCTTCGCCGAGCATGTTTTCAGCCGGAACTTTGACGTCCTGGAATACGAGTTCCATCGTAACGGAAGTATGGATGCCCATCTTGTCTTCTTTTTTACCATAAGTGAAGCCAGGCATGCCGTCTTCGAGGATGAAGGCCGTGATGCCGTGGTTGCCTTTGCTCTTATCGGTCATAGCGAAGACGATGTAGATATCAGCATGGCCGCCGTTGGTGATGAAAATCTTGGAGCCGTTCAGGGTGTACGTGCCGTCGTCGTTTTTAACAGCAACAGTCTGCTGGCCGGAAGCGTCCGTGCCGGCATTCGGTTCGGTTAAGCCGAAAGCGCCGAGTTTCGTGCCTTCAACCAAGGGAACCAAGAATTTTTCTTTCTGTTCTTCCGTACCGAACTGCCAAATCGGGTTTGCACAGAGGGAAACCGTTGCCGACAAGGTGATGGAAACGCCAGCATCATATTTAGCCAATTCTTCAACAGCCAGGATGTAGCTCAAAACGTCGCCGCCGTCATCGCCAGCACCGCCGTACTTTTCTTCAAAGTAAGCGCCCGTGATGCCCAAGCTGAGCAATTCAGCGATAAGTGCATCATCATAAATGCCCTGATGATCGCGTTCCATGATGGTCGGAGCCAATCTCTTTTCACCGAAATCTCTAGCGAGGTTCATGAAATCCTGTTGTACTTCTGTTAAGTTAAAATCCATGATGTGTCCACTCTCCTTAGTGTATAGTTAATTTACAGTAAAGCCTTGAGATAAAAACCTGAAATCTGAGACAATACATTGTCCGGTTAATACAAAAAAACAGCTTGGATATATATTCACACGGTCTCAGTGCTTACAAGTGCATTGTACAACTTTTCACAAGTTAAATCAATAGCAAAAGTGCTATAAATCACAATATAACCATTCCATTTTCTCATCTTATCGTATTAACAAGACTTTTTTGTACTAATAAGGCAAAAAGGAGAAAATAGCCTTGACACGGTACGTCTTATTTTTACGGTAGGCTTTAATTCCTATACCTAACTATACTGGTTACAAATACTTAGGAAAGCTTACGGTTGTATTATAGCACGGATACCCCGGAAGTTGTCAAGGATATGTGCCGTAATTCCCCAAATTTTATAATTGCCGTATGTATAAATCTTTATATTATAGGTACGGCGCGGCCGCCACTCCCCCTCGCATGGCATATCCAGGTCTTTAGGGAAATCCGGTGCCGGCCTGGTAGCCAGCTCGATGCGGCCGATTTCCGGCTCATGGTCGTCGAACCATTTCAAGGGCACCGTAAAGGTGTGATCGACTTCACCAGCGCTCAAGGTAAAGTCCGTCGTGTCCATATAGGCGGCAAAGGGCCAGACAGTCACGCCGACAGGCGATTCCAGGTAGTCCAAAGGCCCCCAGAGGTGGATGTGGTCGGCACTGACACCCAGTTCTTCCCTCGTTTCCCGCAGCTGCCGCCAAGGGGCTGGCGTCGGTCTTGTCGATGCGGCCGCCGGGAAAGCAGATTTCGCCGGGCTGCCAGTCGAGTTTACTGCTGCGGACTTCAAAGACCAGATGTTCTTCCCCATCTTTGTGAATGACCGGCACCAAGACGGCGCAGGGAACGGTATTGAGGCAGGTGTTTTGACGGACAATGCGTTCGGGCCAAGGCGTAAAAGGCTTCATGTCAATCTCCTTTCAGCATACATTACGTTACAATAAGAACAATCTAAAGAAAAGGAGACTGCCGAATAGACAGTCCCCTCCTTTGTCGAATATATTCACATCGCCTTATTTGACGACGATATTGATGATTTTCTTGGGTACGACGATAAATTTGACGACCTTCTTATCGCCGATGAATTCTTTGATATGCGGCAGAGCCAGGACCTGTGCTTCGAGAGCGTCTTTGTCGGCGTCGACGGCGACGGTCAGGCGGTCGCGGACCTTGCCGTTGACCTGGATCGGCAGTTCGATTTCATCGACGACGAGGGCCGTCTTGTCGACTTCCGGCCAGGCTTCCTGGTGGACGCTGCCTTCAAAGCCGCAGATCTGCCACAGCTCTTCCGTAATATGCGGCGTAAAGGGAGCCAGGATCTTGAGCAGGTTCTTATTGACTTCCAAGGCCACGTCTTCATGGATCGTCGTGTTAGCGCCGGCATAGGCGTGCATGGCGTTGACGTATTCCATGATCGAGCTGACGGCCGTATTGAGGCCGTAGTCACCGTCTTTGCCGAGGACGTCTTCCGTAACCTTAGCAATGGCCTTGAATTCTTCAAAGCGCAGTTCTTTTTCCCCTTCGGTATACTTCTTGTCGGAGGCGCCGATCTTTTCCATTTCCTGGACTGGTGGACGATGCGCCATACGCGGTTCAAGAAGCGATACGAGCCTTCGACGCCTGGTCGGACCAGCCAGATCGCGTTCGGGCGGTGCGGCAAAGAGGATGAATAAGCGGGCCGTATCGGCACCGTATTTGGCGATGATGTCTTCCGGAGATACGATGTTGCCCTTGGATTTACTCATCTTGCTGCCGTCGAGGAGTACCATTCCCTGAGTCAGGAGGCGTTCAAAGGGTTCTTTCTTTTCAACGAGGCCGGCGTCATGGAAGACCTTCATGAAGAAGCGGGAGTACATGAGGTGAAGGATGGCGTGTTCGATACCGCCGATGTACTGGTCGACGTTCATCCAGTGATTGGCCTTCTTGGGATCCCAGGCCTGTTCATCGTTGCGGGCGTCGGTATAGCGCAGGAAGTGCCACGACGAGCAGATAAAGGTATCCATCGTGTCGTTTCCCGTTTGGCCGGGCCGCCGCATTTCGGCAGGTGCAGTTGACGAAGCTTTCGCTCGTCGCCAAAGGCGATACGGCACCGGCCGTGAATTTGACGTCTTCCGGTAATTTTACCGGCAGCTGGTCTTCAGGGACGAGCTGTTCGCCACAGGTCGGGCAGTAGATAATCGGAATGGGAGCGCCCCAATAGCGCTGACGGGAGATGAGCCAGTCGCGGAGCTTATAGTTGACGGTCTTCTTGCCAAGGCCCTTGTCGGCCAGCCATTTGGTGATGGCTTTCCGGCCTTCTTCGTCAGTCAGGCCGTTGAATTCGCCGGAGTTGACCAGGGTCCCCGGTTCGTGGTAGGCCTCTTCCATGGTCGCAAGATCGAGGTTCTGTTCTTTATTCTGGACGACGAGACGCAGGGGCAGGTCAAATTCTTTGGCAAATTCCCAGTCGCGCTGGTCGTGAGCCGGTACGCCCATGACAGCACCGGTCCCATAGTCGGCCCAGGACGTAGTTGGCAATCCAAATGGGGACCTTTTCGTTATTGACCGGGTTTATGGCATAGGCACCGGTGAACATGCCTTCTTTCTTGGCATCCGTTGCCGTGCGGTCGATGTCGCTCATGTTCTTCATGCGGGTAATGAAGGCCTGGAGTTCGGCTTCGTTGGCCTTGCCCTTGATGAGGCTGGCGACGTATTCGTGTTCCGGTGCCAAGACGATGTAGGTGACGCCGAAAATCGTGTCGACACGAGTCGAGAACATGGGCACCTTTTTGCCGATTTCCGGGATGTCGAAGGAGAATTCAGCCCTTCGCTGCGGCCGATCCAGTTCTTCTGCATGGTCTTGACCCGTTCCGGCCAGCCCGGCAGTTCTTCGAGGTCTTCCAAGAGGCGGTCGCATAGTCGGTGATCTTGAAGAACCACTGTTTGAGGTCCTTTTTGACGACCGGATTGTCGCAGCGCCAGCAATTGCCGTCAATGACCTGTTCGTTGGCCAAAACGGTGTTGCACGTGTCGCACCAGTTGACCTTGGCTTCTTTGCGGTAAGCCAGGCCGCGTTTATAGAACAGCTCAAAGATCCACTGGGTCCACTTATAGTACTTTTCGTGGCACGTCGCCACTTCGCGGTCCCAGTCATAGGACAGGCCCAGGGATTTCTGCTGGCGGGTCATGTTTTCAATATTGCTGTACGTCCATTCTGCCGGCGGAATGTTGTGCTTAATGGCTGCGTTTTCAGCAGGCATGCCGAAGGCATCGTAACCCATAGGATGGAGAACGTTGTAGCCGTTCATGCGGCGGTAGCGGGCGATGACGTCGCCGATGGTGTAGTTGCGGACGTGGCCCATATGAAGATTTCCCGAGGGATACGGGAACATTTCTAATACGTAATACGGCGGTTTGCCGCTGTCTTCACTGCAGCAGTCACAGTGGTGTTCTTCCCAAACGTGCTGCCATTTCTTTTCGATTTCCTGTGGAATGTACTTTTCCAATATAAGAGCCTCCTATCCTGCCCCAGTCAAAATAAAGACAGCCTGTCTTACAGCGTCTTGAATATTATTATAGTGGCCTCATGGCGTCAAGTCAATTCATGTTTTGCAAATCCCTGCCAAAAATGGGCCGGTTCAAATCCTTTTCGCCAGAAGGCCGCACCCTTCAATCCATAAGTTTGGATGAGTTCAGCCTTAGCTTTTAAGGATTTTTCATCTTCTATCCAAATTTTAACGGTACCCGTCTTCATGGGCAGTTCCAAGTAGTAGAGCCCAGTCCTTGTTCCAGACGACGTAGTTCTTATAAGCCTTGAGAACGGCTTCACTGTCGGCCATGGTGAGGGTCCGAACGAAGAGCTTGGCCTTGCCGCCAGTGACGGCAGGCTGATCCGGTTCCGGTTTGACCATTTTCTTCACCGGCGTTACGGCAGCCCGTTTATACGAATCGCCGTCAAAGTCGATGGGAACGATGACGCCGTCCTTGTTTTCTGCTGCCTGACGGGCCGCTTCTTCGGCAGCCGTTTCAACTTCAACCAGCATCGGCTCGCTCGTCTTCGCCTTGTCCTGGACGGTGTCGGATTCGGCCTTGGCCCCTTTTACCGGCGTCGCTCCGACGACGGCCGGCCAGTCGGCGATGTTCTGCGGCAGGTCGCGGCCGTCTTTCGATTCATACCACAGCCGCATGTAGAGGGGCATGCCGAGGACGATCTTTTCGGCAGGGACCAGTTTCAAGGTGTTCTGAACAGCTCGTTCTACCCAGGGGTAGGATGCGGACGGGACCGGCGACGGGACTGGTCCGTCCGAACTGGTCGTAGCATGATCATCAAGTAGTCGAGGTGCGGTGCCAGGGCGGCCCGGTCGTAGACCATGGACCAATTGGGGCTGTCCGACGGCGGCGTGACGTCCATGGACACCTTCAGGCCATAGGCATGGGCGGCGTCGGAAATCTTACGGACGAAGGCCGTCAGTTTGTCTTTATCGCTATAATTGACGTTTTCAAAGTCGATGTTGTAGCCTTTAAAATCATAGAGGATGGCGTAGCCCATGAGCTGGCGGACCATCGTATCCTGCAGGCGGCTGTCGGACAGGATTTCGTGGGTCAGCTTGGGATCGAAGTTGTTGTCGATGAGGGGCCACATGGCGTAGCCTTTGGCGGCATACGTTTCGGCCAGCATATCAAAATCGGGGTTGCGCAGTTCGATGCCGTTCTTGGTCAGTCGAAAGGCCGTCGGCGACATGATCGGCTGGTGAGTCTGAAGGGACGGCAGATCGGCGTCTTCCTTCATGAGGGATCCCAGAAGAGGACCGACGCCATCTTCTTCCTTGGCGGCTGCCGGCTTCCGGTTTGGTTCCCGGTGCAGTTCCGGTGCCGTGCTTACGGACTGTTCCGGCGGCAAGAGGGTATTTTTCTCGGTCGGGTTTTCGGCCAGGACGTAGCTGATGCCAAGGGGCCGGCGGACGTTTTTGATATTGATCGTCCGGCCGCCGCTGACGGCCCGTCCGGGAAGGGTCAGCTGAACGGGGTCGCCCTGCCAGGCCGTCGAACCGTTGTCCGCCTTTGGCAGGCGGAACCAATAGGTCCCCTTGCTCTTATCGGCTTCTTTGATGCCGTAGCGGCTGAGGGCCTTGTCCGATACCAGCCAGCGGCCCTGTCTTCGACGATTTCAAGGTCTTTTACGACTTCATTGGGAATGGGATTGGCCACGGTCGGCACGCTGAAGGCCGGATCCGACGCTTGGAACTGTCGTCGGCCGGGGCAGCAGCAAAGGAAAAAGCCGTCAGGGACAAGGTGATCAGTCCCGTCAGGCAGGAAACTTTCACAGCATGGTTATATTTCATGATTCTTTCCTCCTCGTGAGGATTGGAAAAAAAAGTTCAATCCTGTATAATTCTATGGTGAACGCGAACAACTTTCAACTCCCGTCCATATTTTCTCATTATACCACACCTAAAGGAGGTTTTATATTGCATCAGTATCTATTTTTTATCGGCTCCTTCCCCGTCCGGGCTTACGGACTGTTATTTATGCTGGGCATCATCTCGTCAGGACTGACGGCCTATTACATCATGAAGCGTGACGGCCGCGGCTGGCACGTCCACATCTTCGACTTCACCATGTACTGCGGCCTGGCCGGCATCGTCGGCGGACGCCTGTGGGACGTCTTCTTCTTCGACTGGGCCTACTACCAGCATCACCTGACGGAAATCCCCTACGTCTGGCAAGGCGGCATGGCCATCCAGGGCGGCCTCTTATTCGGCGCCATTGCCGGCATCCTTTATACGAAGCACTACCACATCGACACCTGGGCCTTTGGCGACCTGTTAGCGCCGGCCATCATCTTGGGCCAGTCCATCGGCCGCATGGCCAATCTCATGAACGGCGACGCCTTCGGCCATCCTACAGGCGGCAATTTCGGTATCGTCTATCCCGAAACGACCCTGGCTTACCAGACCTACAGCAGTCAGCCCCTGTGGCCAGCCGAAGTCTGGGAAGGACAGATCGACGTCCTGGTCTTCGTCGTCCTCCTCTTTTACAGTTCCTTCCCCCACAAGAAGGGCCAGGTCTTCAGCCTCTACGTCATGCTCTACGCCATTGAACGGTTCTTCCTGGAATTTCTCCGCGGCGACTACGTCAACCTGACCATGGGTCTGAAATCAGCGCAGATGACCAGCGTCATCGCCTTCGTCATCGCCTTTGTCGTCTTCCTTTACCTGCAGTTCAAAGGGACGACCGACACGGAAGATAAGGCCCAGGCATAACCGGACAGATCCCCTTAGGGATACAAAAAGGACAGCTCCTTTCGGGGCTGTCCTTTTTTCATGCCGTGCCGAAGCGCGGTCTTCATATAAAGTTTTAGTTCTGACCCTTTTCCAAGGCAGCCTTCAAGGTATGCCATGCCAGGACGGCGCATTTGACGCGGGCCGGCATATTGGAAATGTTCTTCAGGGCAATGGCGTCTTCCAATTCTTCCAGCTCATCATCGTCGGTGATTTCCCGCTTGATCATGTCCAGGAAGAGGTCGACCAGGCGCAGGGCTTCTTCAACGCTCTTGCCTTTGATGAGGTCGATCATGATATCGGCCGAAGCCTGGCTGATGGCACAGCCGTGGCCCGTATAGGCGGCATCTTTGACGACGCCGTCCTGAATGTCAGCCTGGAGGGTGATGTCGTCGCCGCAGCTCGGGTTGTGGCCGTGTTCACTGATGTTGGCAACATCCAAAAGGCGTTTATTGGCTTGCGATTGATTGTGTTCCAGAATGATGTCGGAATACAATTCGTTCATATTTTCCATAGCTCGTTGAACACTCCTTAGTCTTTAAAACCCATCTGTTTGCGGACCAGGGGCAGTTTTTCCAGGAAGTAGTCGACTTCTTCTTCCGTATTGTAGATATAGAAGCTGGCCCGATTCGATGCTTCTACGCCTAAATGAGCGCCAAGAGGCTGTGCGCAGTGATGACCCGAACGGATGGCGATGCCAAAGCTGTCGAGGATCGTCGCTGCGTCATGAGGATGGACGCGTCGATGGTGAAGGTAATGACGCCGGTCTTTTCCGACGGATCCTTGCTGCCGATGATGTGGATGTGAGGAATCTTTTCCATCCCTTCCAGGCAGCGTTTGGTCAAGACTTCTTCGTGGGCTTCGACCTTGTCCATGCCGATTTTTTCCAAGTAGTCGATAGCGGCGTGGAGAGCTACGGCGCCTTCGACGTTCTGGGAACCGGCTTCAAATTTGAAGGGCAGTTCGTTGAAGGTCGTCGACTGTTCCTGAACGTATTCGATCATGTCGCCGCCGAGGAGGAAAGGTCCATCCCTTCGAGGATGGCCTTTTTCCCGTAGAGGACGCCCGTGCTGGCCGAGCCGCACATCTTGTGCCCCGAGAAGACGAAGAAGTCGCAGTCGAGGTCCTGGACGTCGGTCTTCATGTGAGGAACGGACTGAGCGCCGTCGACGATGGCAATGGCACCGACGGAATGAGCTTTGGCGACGATGTCCTTGACCGGACGCTTCATGCCGAAGACGTTGCTGACGGCAGCGAAGGAAACGATCTTGGTCTTGTCGTCGATCTTAGCCAAATCTTCGTCCGTGAAGTGGCCTTCTTTATCGAGGTACATGAATTCCAGGACGCACCAGTCTTTTCGCAGACCCGCTGCCAGGTGACCAGGTTGGAATGGTGTTCAGAAATGGGGATGACGATCTTGTCGCCCTTTTTCAGTTTCGGTTCGGCATAGCTGCGGGCAATGAGGTTCAGGGCTTCCGTCGTATTGCGGACGAAGACGATTTCTTCCGTCGACGGAGCGTTGATGAAGCGGCGGACGGACTCACGAGCTTCGTCGTACAGTTCGCCGGCTTCGATGCTGAGGATGTGAGCGCCGCGGTGAGGATTGCCATTGTGATGTTCGAGGAGATCTACGATGCGTCGATGACCTGACGCGGTTTCTGCGTCGTAGCGGCGTTATCAAAGTAAACGATGGGATGTCCGTTATGGACTTTAGTCAAGATTGGGAAATCTTTGCGTACATTTAGCATGGCAATCACCTTTCTTGCGGCAGAACTGCATTTTTTCACGTACAGCTTGGAGCGCTTTATTTTCTAAATCCTTGTCACCGAGAGCGTCGATGACCGGGCGGATATTCGATTCGACGATGATCAGCTGGGCGCCGATTTCGTTGAAGCCGCGGCTCATGAGGTAGAACAACTTGTCCTGGTCAATCTGACCGGCACTGGCGGCATGGTTGCCGACGACGTCGTCTTCCTTGCAGAGCAGGAGCGGTACGGAGATGGAGTGGACTTCCGGGCTTAAGAGGATGCAGATATCCGATTCAGAGCCGACGGCTTCTTACTGCCCCGCAGGAAATCGATGGTCCCGCGGAAGTATTTCTTCGACGTGTCGAGGAGAGCCCCCGTCGTCAAGATGTCCGTATTGGTCTTGACGCCTTTGGTCGGGACCCAATAGGAGAAGTCGACGATCTGGTCGTCGTCGCCGAGGTACATGGCCTGGCTGTTGAAATTGCTTTCTTCGGTCATGAGGTCGGTCTTATAGTAGACGATGGCCGTCTTGCCGCCTAATTCAGCGCTGACGTAGTCGATGGTGCTTTCCTTACCGGCATCGCCGTAGCGGTGTTCGACGTGGCGTACACTGCGGCCGTTGAGCTGGACCTTGCTGATTTTGACGCGGGCTTTTTCCCCGGTCTTGACGTAGGTCAGGAAGTTGACCATGCCGTCGTCGGCGTCGCCGTCAAATTCGAGGTAGACCGTCACATCGCTGTGCGCTGCTGCTTCGATCTTGAGCTGTGCCGAAAGCTGAGGCTGATCGGCGCTGACGCTGTATTTCAAGTGAACCGAGCCCTTCTGGTGTTCGCCGATGGTGACGGCGCAGCCGGAATTGGCTTTGTTCAGTGCATTTTCAAGTGCTTCCGCATTGGAACCTTGGAAATCGCCGAGGTCGGGAATGCCGTTGCGTCATAGAAGTTGACGGAAACGTCGCCGTCGTGGCGTTCTTCCGGGCGATAAGCGGAGCCGGCCTTGTCAGCCAGGCGGTCCAATTCAAGGTAGTTGACTTTCATCCAGCGAAAAGTCGGGCGCGGGAGTTGGTTATACTGGATTTTATCTGTATTAGCTGCCATAATATTCCTCCTCCCTATTTCAACGAACCCTTGAGTTCGAGGTTGATCAGGTTATTCATTTCTACGGCGTATTCCAGAGGCAGGGCCTTGGATACCGGTTCGACGAAGCCGCGGACGAGCATGGCCCGGGCGTCATCTTCACTGAGGCCGCGGCTCATGAGGTAGAAGATGGCTTCATCGGAAATACGGCCGATGGAAGCTTCATGACCGAGGTCGATGTTGTCGTTCTTGACGATGATAGCCGGAATCGTATCGGACTGGGATTCTTCGTCGAGCATCAGCGATTCGCAGCTGACGTTGGCCTTAGCCCCGTCGGCCGGCGGATTGATGACGACGCTGCCGCGGTAAATGCTGACGCCGCCGCTCTTGCTGAGGGACTTGGAGTTGATGTTGCTCGTCGTGTTGGGCGCATTGTGGACGACTTTCGAGCCCGTATCGAGGAACTGGCCGGCACCGGCAAAGGTGACGCCCGTAAATTCGCAGTGAGCGCCTTCGCCATTGAGGATACTCATGGGATAGAGGCACGATGTATGGGACCCGAAGGAGCCCGTAACCCAGTTGATGCGGCCGTTCTTACCGACGATGGCCCGCTTGGTGTTGAGGTTGTACATGTTCTTGGACCAGTTTTCAATCGTCGAATAGGTCAGCTCAGCGTCGTCGCCGATGAACAGTTCGACGCAGCCGGCGTGGAGGTTGGCTACGTTGTACTTCGGAGCCGAACAGCTTCGATGAAGTGGACCTTAGCCCCTTTTTCGACGATAATCATGGTGTGTTCGAACTGGCCTGCCCCCGGTGCATTGAGGCGGAAATAACTCTGAAGGGGAATCGATACGTCGACGCCGGCCGGCACGTAGACGAAGGAGCCACCGGACCAAACGGCGCCGTGAAGGGCGGCAAATTTATGGTCTGTCGGCGGAACGAGCTTCATGAAGTGCGCTTTGACGATGTCTTCGTACTGATCGAGAGCCGTATCAAAGTCGGTATAGACGACGCCCTGCTGGACGAGTTCGTCCTGAATGCTGTGATAGACGACTTCCGAGCCGTACTGAGCGCCGACACCGGCCAGGGACGTC
>ENA-OQCE01000030-OQCE01000030.1-human-gut-metagenome-genome-assembly--contig:-NODE-30-length-55113-cov-8.349253_pt1 | contig 55113 bp, 58 predicted proteins | sample MGYA00242495_ERZ504572 | MGnify/ENA primary metagenome ERZ504572 (study PRJEB26092, sample SAMD00036228) | human gut metagenome | host: Homo sapiens | study: EMG produced TPA metagenomics assembly of... | reverse complement strand
TTATGACCCAAAACATCCGCTACAAGGTAAATATCACCGGTTTCCTGGTACAGGGCAGTACCATAGGTGCTGCGAAGCTTATGCGGGGTGATCTTTTTTTGTAGTTGTGATCTCCCTGGCATATTTTTTAACCAGATTCTCGATAGCCTGAACACCGATCCGGCGACGTTGGTAGAATAGAAGAGAGCGTGCTCATGGCCTGCCAGAGGCGTAATATTCTCCCTGACTTCCAGATATTTCTTCAATGCTTTTTCTACTTCAGGACCAAAGTATACAACCATTTCATTTCCGCCTTTTCGGGTAACTTTGATTCCATTGTTTTTGAAGTCTACATCCTCAACATCCAGTCCGACACATTCCGATACTCGGATCCCGGTACCAAGAAGGAGAGTAACAATAGCAAGATCTCTGTCCTTCGTTTTTTCATGGTACATCCGTTTCTGCCCGGTCAGCGTATCTCCGCAATGCTCAATATAATCCAGCAGCATGGCAACCTCATCTGTATCCAGACGAATAATATTCTTATCATGGATCTTGGGCACATCGATCAGAACAGACGGGTTGGTGGTGATCATTTCATGTTTATAATAGTAAGCATAAAAACTTCTTAAAGCAGAAATTTTACGTTTGACGCCACGTTCACCATTTGTTTCCGTTTTGGAAGAGTCCGCGGATTTATAAACTTTGAGAAATTCTTCATATTCCTCAAGATCAACAGCCTTGACCTGATCCAGAACATCAACTGTGAAATCCGACATGGTTTTGTCTTTGAACATTGGATTTTGCTCCAGTAAAAACTGGAAAAATATACGAATGTCATATGCATAGGAAATTCTGGTCTTGGTTGTAGTCGTTGCATCAATAGCCCGGAAATAATCCCTGCAAAATGGCGGAAGCGTTTTTAAAACCTCACGGAGTTTTAAAGTATTGTCAATGTCATTTTGTTCGTGGTAAGTAATTTTGTTATCCATAAAAACTCCTTAATATATAAATTTGCAGGAAATACCTGAAACACCTGTTAAAAGAAGTGGTTTTACACTCATCTATATCTATACGACAAACCCGAGTTTTTCAAATAGATGGGTAGCATAAACAGCTATTTCCTGCAAAATTGCCTGTTTTTGATAAATTTTCAAGTAAATAAAGTGCCTCCTTATGGAAGCACTTTTTATTATTATTTGTCGTTACCCTCTGAGGTTTTCATCAAAAATAACGGTAAACGGCCCGTCATTTTCCAAAGATACTTTCATATCTGCACCAAAAATTCCGTGTTCCACAACCGGAACCTGTTTACTGGCTTCCGAAATAATATATTCATATAATTTATTTGCTTCATCCGGTGCACCGGCTTCTATAAAGCTTGGACGGTTTCCCTTACGGCAGTTTGCATATAAGGTAAACTGTGAAACCAAAAGCAATTCCCCGTTTACATCCGCCAGGGACAAATTGGTCTTTCCATTTTCATCCTCAAAAATACGAAGTCCCAGAAGCTTTTTCAGATACCAGTCTGCATCCTCTTTGGTGTCCTCACGGCCAACGCCGATCAGAACAAGAAAACCTTTTCCGATTTTTCCGACAATTTCTCCGTCTACTTTGACTTCTGCATGATTTACACGCTGAATTACAAATTTCATAACCTGTTCTTCCTCCGTCTCCGTCTGTTTTTCTGCTTCAATCGAAAGCCTATATATTTCGCCTGAATAAATTTAACTAAAAATGTAAACATTCGTTTAATTTCATCCCAAGCCCCGGACCAGATTCTGTTTTTTTCCGCTTTTACTGTAACTTCCTGTGCTTTTGATACGGATTTTTTCACCGGCATTGGCAGGACCTTTCCGGAAACGGGGTCTACACAATCAATATCTCTATAAAACTCAGCATCTGCAGACATATCTTTTTCATCAAGACTACGTCCGATCAGCTTCCATACAGCAGCATTCAGCACAGCAAATACCGGAACTCCAACGATCATTCCCGGAACTCCAAATAAACCACCACCGGCCATGATTGCAACAATAACCATAAAGCTGGACAGTCCGGTCGACTCACCCAGGATCTTTGGTCCAAGAATATTTCCGTCAAACTGCTGAAGGATCAAAATAAAGATCAGGAAATACAAGCTCTGAATGGGATCTACCAGCAAAATAAGAAGAAAACACGGAACTGCTCCCAAATATGGCCCGAAAAACGGAATAACATTTGTAACTCCAACGATCACACTGACCAGAATCGCATATGGGGTTCCGATGATCGATGTTCCAACATAACACAATACACCGATAATTGCGGAATCCAGGATCTTTCCGCTGATAAATCCACCAAAGGTTTTATGCGTAAAACGCATGGAATGAACAAGAAAGGTTGCCCATTTGGTTGGAAGAACTGCATAAACAGCCATTTTTGCTTGGCAACAAATCCCTCTTTATCCGCCAGTATATAAAGAGATACGATCGCTCCAATAAGGAAATTCTTCAAAAAAACAAGAAGATCCAGAAAGCTTGCGGATATATTTTTCATCATAAACTGCATCTGGGGAAGGATCGTATTTGTCAGATACTCCTGTAATCTGCTGGAATACTGATTGATCTGGCTGATCATATCCGGATTCAATTTCCATCCCTTTTCCACGACGGAATTTAACCAGTTTTCCACTACACTTACATAATGAGGAAAACTGTAGATAATATTCATGATGCTTCGAATCAATTGAGGAAGGATCATCATGACAAGGGCATAAATGACCAGAAACATAAGAAATACAGAAAGGATCACACAGATCCAGCGTACTACTTTCCTCCCCTTTTTCTGAAGTGTTTTATTCCTTTTTTCAAAAATCGGAAAAATGATCTTCCGCTCCAAAAAATTAACAATGGGGGTTAGCAGATATGCTATGGCAGCTCCGTAAATGATCGGCGCCATAATACCGAAAAATGTTTTAATTCCGGTGATCAGAGATTTCATATGGAAAATCCCGTAATAAAATAAAATACTGGCAGCAATAACCAGAAATGCAGTCACACCTAACTGCACATAGCGATGGTTCCAACGAATTTTCATAGTAATTTCCTCCACCAAGTGATTATAACATAGCATCTCTGGTTTGTGTCTAAAAAAAACATAAACATTATTTTCCAATAACCTGCAAAGATAAATTCCGACTTCAGGGTATCGCGCTGATACAGAAAACACCCCGCCATAAAATGGCAGGGTGCCTAAAAATCTGATGTTTATTTTTTCAGGCTGTCATAAATGTGAATGGCTTCGATAATTGCCTTCGCAGTTCCATCAATGCCAAGCTTGCTGCTATCCAGACAAAGATTATAGCTGTCCGCAGATCCCCATTTCTTGTTGGTATAATAATTATAGTAGCTGGAACGGCTTTTGTCTGTTTTGTTGATCATGTCCTTGGCCTCTTTGGCATTTTTATTGTATTTCTGAGCAATACGGTTGATACGCCAGTCAAGGTTTGCATGAACAAATACACTGAAACAATCCGGATTATCTGCAAGTGCATAATCCGCACATCTGCCGACCATTACACAGGGACCTTCTGAAGCCAGCTTCTTGATTGCCTCAAACTGTGCAAGAAAAATCTTATGGTTCATAGGCATGTCTGTAAATCCGGCTGAGGAATACCCAAATGAATAAGTATCCATTACAAGAGAATAAAGAAAACTGTTTGTTGGCTTCTCATCATGATGCTCAAACAGCTCCTTGCAGATCCCACTGTCATTGGCTGCGTGCTCCAGCAGCTCTTTATCATAGCATTTGATTCCAAAATATTTAGCAACTTCCTGGCCGATCTGTCTTCCGGCGCTGCCATATTTACGACCGATAGTAATAATAGAACTTGTTGTATTGTTACTCATAACAGCCACATCCTTTCTGCTCAGATTCAGCGAATTTGCAAATATTAACTCCGCTTCCTCTTTAATATAGTTATTATACACTATATTCCACAAGTTTTCCAGCTATTTTCGCAATTTTGTCAGCAATTTAACAAAATATTCCGGAAGTGGGGCTGTAAATTCCATATATTCCCCGGTACGTGGATGAACAAATCCAAGGATCATTGCATGAAGTGCCTGTCCCTCCAGATGATAGGGATTTCTGGATGAACCATACACCGTGTCCCCAAGAAGCGGATGTCCGATACTGGCCATGTGCACACGGATCTGGTGGGTACGACCTGTTTCAAGACGACATTCCACATACGTGCCTCGCCAAAACGTTCCAGCACTTTGTAATGTGTTATTGCATCTTTACCATTTTTATGATTGATGGCCATTTTTTTACGATCTGTCGGATGCCGTCCAATAGGTCCCTCTATTGTTCCCTCATCCTCTTTCAGATTTCCCTGCACAACTGCCCGGTAGCGTCTGCGGATACTGTGACATTTCAGCTGTTCTGCCAGATCCCGGTGAGCAATATCATTTTTGCATACCAACAGTGCCCCGGTGGTATCCTTATCAATTCTGTGGACAATTCCAGGCCGCATCACTCCGTTAATACCGGAAAGGCTGTCACCACAATGTGCCATAACAGCATTGACCAGTGTTCCCTGATAATGCCCGGCTGCAGGATGTACAACCATCCTTTGGGCTTATTAACGATCAGTACATCTTCATCCTCGTAAAGAATATCCAACGGAATATCCTCCGGAACGATATCCGGCTCACTGGAATCCGGGATCTCCAGATGGATCCTGTCATTTTCACGGACCTTATAATTAGATTTGGCAGCCTTCTCTCCCACGGTAATCTGTCCTTCTTTCAGAAGTTTCTGAAGGAAAGACCTGGAAAGACCGCTGTCTTTCTCAGCAAGATAGCGGTCGATTCGTATACCTGATTCTTCTTTTTCTACTGTATAATCATATATTTCCATTTATATCTCCTACAAGAACAGATAAATGCATTATATCTCTGCCCGGATCACTGTTTGATATTCAGAAACGCAAAATCATCATCTCTGTATTTCGTGCATACAAACAGGATCAGAAAAATTCCACTTACAACCACATAAACATCCGCAAGATTAAATACCGGAAAATCGATCAGGGAGAAATAGATAAAATCGATCACATACCCTCTGAAAAAACGATCGATAAAATTTCCCAGTGCACCAGCTGCAAGTACTGTAGCAATGGTGAGCAACGGCAGATAAAACCGCTCTTTCGGAATACGGATCCATGCATAGAGGATCACTCCCAGAAACAGTACACTCACAATGGCAAAAAAGAGTACACTTCCCTGAAACATTCCAAACGCAATTCCCCTGTTTTCCGGATAGAGATAATGAAGTTCAAGTACGCCAGGAATCAGCGAAACCGATGGTTGTCCTTTCAGATACAGATATGACAGCCATTTTGCTCCCTGATCCGCAGCCACGAGTAAGATCAGCAAAAAAATGTCCCCCGACATACACTTACTAAAAGACATTTTCTGATGATGGTTAACACGACTGATCATAGAGTTATCTCCTGAATACAGGAAAGCATTTCTTCATCGGTAACTGTTTTGTCGATAAAGCTTTTTCCGATACCATCCATCAGGATAAACCTGATATGTCCCTGTTCCATTTTTTTGTCTTTCTTTGTTGCGGAAAGAACTTCTTCCGGGATAAGACCATCTACATGCACCGGAAGATCGTAATCCGAACATCCCTGGCAGATTTCCTGATATTCCTCTTTGGTCAGAAGTCCTCGTTTCATGGAAAGATATGCCGCTGCCACCAGTCCGACTCCCACACACTGTCCGTGGAGCAGGGTGAAATTCTTAAGTTTTTCTACTGAATGCCCCACAGTATGTCCCAGGTTAAGAAGCGCACGCTCTCCCTGTTCCTTAGGATCACGCTCCACAACGCCTGCTTTGATCTCACAGCATCTGCGTACCATTCTGGCAATCTGTTCCATATCCAGCTTTTTGATCCCTTTCTGCTCACAGCATACATAGCGGAAAAAATCTCCATCACAGATCAATCCTGTTTTTAAAATCTCACCCATTCCGCAGGCAAACTGTTCTGCCGGAAGCGAAGAAAGAGTGCTTAGATTCATATATACAAGACGTGGCTGGTGAAAAGCTCCTACCATGTTTTTGTACTGCTGAAAATCTACGCCAGTTTTTCCGCCAACGCTGCTGTCTACCTGTGCAAGCAGTGTTGTCGGTACCTGAATGAAGTCAATCCCCCTGAGATAAGTTGCCGCGCCAAATCCGGTAAGGTCGCCTACCACACCACCGCCTAATGCAACAAGCAGACTTTTTCGGTCAAGACCATTTTGGATCAGGGCCTGATACAATGCCGAAACGGTATTAAGGTTTTTGTTTTTTTCTCCTGCCTCAAAGGTGAACACAGAAATATCGGAACTTACCTCACTTAAAACCTGTTTTACAGATTCTTCATACAGTGGTCCCACATTAGAATCTGTTACAATGCAGATTTTTCTGTCAACAAGTCCTTCTTCCTTCATAACCTGTGCCAGATTAGAAAAATCTTCTTCAAAACAGATGGGATAATGAAAATCACCTTCTCGTTTTACAAGTAATTTTGATGCTGTCATTGCGTTTTCCTCCTAGCTGTTCAGATATAAAGCAGAATCCGTACCCCAAGACGTCCTTTTTTTGTCTGACGGGATACTCCATCATAAATAAAACGTCCCTTTTTCCGAACGGATATGATGTCTCCCTCTTTGGGCTCATAACCATTGGATGTGATCAGTTTTCCATTTACAAAAACAAGCCCTTCTTCAATACAATGCACAATACTGCTTCTGGAAGTCCCAAAAGCCAGTGCGATCAGAGAATCCAGGCGTACGGACGCACAGGTTCCACTAACTGGTTTCAGTTCCGGCCTCGGAAGATCACCCGGATCTTCTATCTTCGACGCCACAACTGTGGTATGTCTTACACGACACAGATTCTCCAGAAAAAAATCTGTCATCTGACGCAGACAAAAAAAACTCGCAGTATGATCTTCTATAAGAATATCCCCAACAACACTCCTGTCAACCCCAAGATTCAGGATCGCTCCCAAATAATCCCGATGTGTCAGATCTTCTGAAAATTTCACTGCTTTTGGCTCAAGCCGGATACAATCAATGGGATAATCCCATGTAAAAGCAAGAGCATCAGGGTGAAAGGCTACCATCTGACGCTCTGCATTCTCATATCCGCCAAAACCTTCCGCTGTAACACCCAGCTTATGAAAATTCTGACTGTTTAAAATATTCCGTTCATTTAAATTAAGAAAATCCGTAAATGTGGTAATATCTCTCTGATAGGCCAGATTTGCCAGTTCACGGATTCTCTTAACAAAAAGTTCTTCTTTATCCATGAGGTTAATAACCCACTCTAACAGACGGCACAGAACCGCCAAGGATATTCTGAAGATCACCTGTAATATCTACATTATATGGTCCAAGTACAAAAATATAGCTGGATACCTGCTGAAGGCTTCCTCCAAGTGAATAACATGCACCGGAAGTAAAATCGATGATCCTCTGTGCAAGCTCCACATCGATTCCTTCAAGATTCAGGATCACGGTAGAATTATCGACCAGTGTATCCGCAATTTCTCTTGCTTCCTCCATGGTTGTAGGCTTGATCACACAAACTTCCATATTTGCAGCCTGGGAAGAACGCTTGCTTGTACGCATTGGGGTAATCTTAGAAGAAGGTGCCGGTCTGGAAATACGTTCCTGCCTTGCCGGGGCCTTGGCTGCAGCTGTCTTTGCAGATGACTTGGCAACAGGTGCCTTAACCGTTTCATCTTCCGGCTCATCCTCTAGAAAATCCTCTTCCTCGTCATTTTTTTTCTTGGAAAATTTCTCAAAAAATTTCTTCTTTGGTTTCTCTTCCATATCATCATCTTCATCGAAGAAATCGTCATCATAATCGTCCTCATCCTCAAGAAGGCTATCATCTAACAATTCGTCATCGTCATAATCGTCGTTCAGTTTGATGGCATCTAAAAACTTGTCTAAAACGCCCATTTTAAATCTCCAATCTTATTAGTCTTATAATGCGTAATTTCTTGCACCAAAAATACCAGTGCCTACACGCACCATCGTAGCGCCCTCCTGCACGGCAACCATGTAATCTCCGGTCATTCCCATACTCAGAACACTCATAGTAACATTATTAATGTTTTTAGCAGCAATGTCAACACTTAATTTCTTAAGTTCACGGAAAATTTCGCGATTTTCCTCTGCATTATCAACATAGGGAGCAATTGTCATGAGCCCCTTTATCCGAATGTGTGAAAAATCTGCGATCTGTTCTATAAACGGTAAAACTTCTTCCGGTTTCAGACCAAATTTACTTTCTTCCTGCGCTACATTTACTTCTATAAGGATCGGAACAATAACCGCTTTTTTCGCTGCTTCTTTTTCAATCGTCTCGGCCAGGCGAAGCGAATCTACAGAATGGATCATTGCAACTTTATCCACAATATATTTTACTTTATTACGCTGAAGATGTCCGATCATATGCCATTTGACATCTGAAGGCATCTGATCATATTTATCCACGATCTCCTGCACTTTGTTCTCTCCAAAGACACGTGCTCCGGCATCATAAGCTCCTTCAGCATCTCCACCGGTTTGGTTTTGCTTACTGCGATCAGTGTGACTTCATTCGGATCTCTGTTAATTTTATTGCAGGATTCATTAATATTTTTCTGCACCTGTGCCAAATTTTCCGCTACCATGATATAAATCCTCCTTTAATCAGTAAAGTATATCCTGTTCACTTACTTTATCTGCATTTTTCACAATACGGTCATATCGGACAAGCCCATTATAGGTTTCCTTTGATACAACCGCATATTCCTCATTTTCATCCAGGATCTCGATCCGGCGGAATACCGCATATCCCTGATTGACACAGAAAACTCCCTCCAGAACTTCTGTATCTCCGATGATAAACTTCTCTCCACTATCCGGATCAACAAGAGCATCGCCTTCTTTAAATTTATTCTTGTCTACGTAATAAATATAGCTTGTTTCCTGTGTTTCTTTGTCTGTGATCTCATCACGGCCATAGATACCGGCATTGACAAAGGTTGTCGTACTGTCGCCCTTTTTATTTCTGCCGGAAAGCATAAATCCGGATTGCTGTGTTTCATCATCCGTCGTAAGATATTTGGAAGGTATTGCATAAAACTCCTTCGTTACGATAGAAGATAACGGGATCTTTAAACCTGTCACATTGTTCGTGACAAGTTCTATTTCCAGAAACCGGTCTGACGCATATCGGATCAGTCCCTTATTAAAATCAATCTTACCGTATTTAGCCCCATCGATCTCCATGATTGAAAAGTCTCCTGTCTGCGTCAGATCATCTTTCAGAAACTTGACGCGGATCGATGTACGCTCCTTCAGATTAGCAGCCTGCTTCTCACTTAAAGGAATCAAAAGACTCCAGCGTTCATCTGTAATGATCGTATAAATATCATCTCCGGCCTTTATCTGTCCATCTGTTTTCAGATCCGTTTCCTGATAGGAATTCTGATCAAAATCAGCAGCTGTGACATTATCAACGGTTTTGGTTTCGTAGCCATCTGTAGAATACAGGATGATCCCGTCTGTCTGCGCACGGCGGATATTTGGATCACTGGAAACTATAGTTGTAACTGTGGCTTCCTCTCCATCTTCAGACGTCGTGCTTGCAGAAGAAGCTCCCGAACTGTCTGAAGCATACTGAAGGATGCTTCCATTGAGCTGATATTTAAAACTATAGGCACTGTTGAATTTGCTGGGATCAAATCCTTTGGAAAAGCTTTGCATATTACTGCGTATATCCGCCAGTTCCTCTCTGCTCAGAGAGGTTACATTGTCTGCAGATCTTGAACTGTTCAGGCTGTAGACAGCACCGTTGGCATTGATCTTGGTACCTTCCCTTGCGTAATATGTAACGTAACCGCCCGCATCTGCCTGCACTACGTTCTCTGTCATGATCGCCAGCCCTGTGTATGTCTCATTCATGGATAACGGACCGGAGGGAACCTGATAAGATTCCATATGAGAAGCTGTAAGATAAAGAATCACACTAAAGATCATATAGATAAAAATTGCTCCGAACATTACAGTTCCAATGTTCAGACCAAAAATTTTACGAAGCTTTGCTAAGAATCCCGGAGTTTTTCCGGAATGTACTTTATTATCCGGCAAATGAATGCCTCCTTTACATCGTTCATCTCTTAAAGTTCGTTTTATTGTAACATTTTATTTAAATGAATACAAGCTTTAAAACGTGCGAACATACTTTCCGAATATCCGTTTGCCATTTTTTCAAAAGTATGTTATACTATTCAAAATATAATTTCGTGATGCTGTCATATTATGGTCGACAGCAGATAAAATCAACCCAGGGAGGTAAGTACACATGACATATGGCAGAATCAGTAAAAAGCAGCAGGAAATACTGGATTATATGAAAAATGAGATCCTTAACAGAGGTTTTCCGCCCTCCGTCCGTGAAATCTGTGAAGCAGTAAACCTGAAATCCACATCTTCCGTTCACTCCCATCTGGAAGCTCTGGAAAAAAACGGATATATCCGCAGAGATGCCACCAAGCCCCGTGCGATCGAGATCATTGATGATAATTTCAATCTGGTCCGCCGCGAGGTTGTCAATGTTCCTCTTGTAGGCACTGTTGCTGCCGGACAGCCGATCCTGGCAGTGGAAAATATCGATGCTTACTTTCCGATCCCGGCTGAATATATGCCCAATGAACAAAGTTTCATGCTGACTGTCAAAGGTGACAGTATGATCAATGCAGGTATTTTTGATGGAGATCAGGTTCTTGTAAAGCAGCAGGCAACAGCAGAAAACGGCGACATGGTAGTTGCTCTGATCGATGATTCTGCAACAGTTAAGACTTTCTACAAAGAAAATGGTTATTATCGACTTCAGCCGGAGAACGACAATATGGAACCGATCATCATCACCGGTAATCTGCAGATCCTCGGCAAAGTATTTGGTGTATTTCGTTTCTTTTCATAAAAATATAAACAACAGATCCCACCCAATGTAATGTGATTTAAAAAGAGAGATATCTTTAAGGTAGCTGTACAGCCCCACAAAGATATCTCTCTTTTCTTTTTCAGCAGAAAACTTCTGCTTTTTGATTTCTTCTTATTTAGTTCACATAATATTTTTACAGTAAACTAATATAACAAATTTTACTCATTCTCACCAAGAAATTCTTCCGCATCAAGAATCTTGCCGTCTCTCCAGATCCTCTCAAGATCGTAGAAAAGTCTGTTTTCCTCATCAAAGATATGGATGATCATATCACCGTAATCCATGAGGACCCAGCTGGAGTTTCTGGTTCCCTCGATCTGTTTTGCTTCATATCCGGCACGGCCAAGCATTTCATCTGCATTGTCAACCATTGCCTGTACCTGATTCTGGTTGGAAGCACTTGCGATCACAAAATAATCTGCGATCACGGAAACCTCATGGATATCAATGATCTTGATATCCTTTGCTTTTTTATCATCCAGTGCCTTGCAGGCGATCCGGACCATCTCTTTTTCGATACTCATAGAATTTTAATCCTCCTGTCTGTTAGCTGCATCCTGCATTTTTCTGTCATGGAGTTCTTTATAATAAACATAAGCATCCCTGGTCGTACTGTCGATTTCCTTGGGATTTTCCTCCAGATATTCCAGTGTATCCTTTAAAATCTCATACATACACTCATCCAGATCTTCAAAAGCAATCTTTCGCACCTTCGCAAGATTCGGAGCTTTGTCACGCATTGGTTCAATATAGTCTGAAATATATACGATCTTCTCAAGAAGGCTCATTCCCGGTCTTCCTGTTGTATGATAAGTGATCGCTGTCAGGATCTCTTCGTCTTTAATATCATATTTACTGCTGGCCACATAAGCCCCCAGTTTGGCATGAAGAAGAAACGGATGATCCTTTTCAAAATCTGATACCGGAATATCATGCTGGCTGCACAGCTTCAGTTTCTTTTTATTAGGAATACACTTTGCACTGTCATGAAGAAGTCCTGCAGCCTGTGCATCCTCCAGATCATAATCATAAACCATGGCAAGCGCAGCACAAGTGTACATAACCCCCATTGTATGCTCAAATCTAGCCTCATCCAGATATTTGGAAAGTTTCTTTTTTATCTTGATAAAATCATATTTTCCCATCTGAATCATTTCCTTTATAGATATCGTTTTTCTCAATATAGGAAATCACAGGCTTGGGAACATAATAGCGGAGACTCTGCCCGCTTTCATGCCAGGAACGGAGCAGCTCACTGGAAACATCAATATTCATGGTATCCAGTCGAATAAAATTCCCGTTATACTTCTGTGACAGAAGTTGCATCTGCTGATCAAGTTCCTTCAATGGAGTATGATCTCTGGTTGCCACTACCAGTACTGCTTCCTGACAAATGCGTTCCGGTTCCATCCAGGTATCAAAATTAAAAAGCGAATCTGCACCGATGATAAAATAATACTCTGTGTCCGGATTTGCTTTATTCAGCTGTTCCAGAGTCCGGTAAGTATACGTATAGCCTTCCTCATGCATCTCGATCAGAGACAGCTCAAAGTGAGGATTATCCTCTATGGCAAGACGGACCATTTCCGCACGCTGTTCATCAGTCGCTCTGCCCTTACGGTTCCGTTTATGAGGTGGATTTCCGCAGGGCATGAACAAAACTTTATCAAGCTCAAGCTGTTCATAGGCTTTTTCTCCCAGGATCAAATGCCCCATATGAATGGGATCAAAAGTACCACCCATGATTCCTATTTTTTTTGTTGCTTTGCTCATTTATAACCTCCCGAGATTACGGAAGAATGATTTTTTTCTTGTCCTTTTTACCTTCTCTGTAGAGAACGATCTTTTTACCGATCACCTGTACTACCTGAGATCTTGTTCTCTCTGCAAGAACCTGTGCCATTTCACGTGGATCCTCCAGACAGTTCTGAAGAACGCTGATCTTGATCAGCTCTCTTGCTGCAAGAGCTTCCTCAACAGCAGCGGTATTTTCAGGAGTAAGACCACCCTTGCCAAGCTGAAGGATCGGATCCATTGTCATGGCAAGGCCTTTTAAATATGCTCTCTGCTTACTTGTCATTGTCATACCTCTTATTTATAATAATCAAAATCAAAGCCATACATACGAACCGTATCGCCTTCCTGGATACCGGCTTTTTCCAGTTCCTCCAGGATACCGCCCTCTTTCAGGAATTTCTGGAAGAAGGCAAATCCCTTCTCAGAATCCAGATTTGTATAGCCAAGCATTTTTTCAATCTTAGGACCTTCCACAAGGAATACTTCCGGATCTTCCTCGCTGCGCTCCACAGTAAACGGAAGATTTTCATTTACAAGAACATCTTCCGGGAAGAATTCCTGTTCAAACACTACCGGTTTCATCGGGCTCTTATCCAGAAGCTCTTTCACATGGAAAAGGAGTTCTCTGACACCCTGCCCGGTAACGGCTGAAATTGGATAAACCGAAATACCCTGTGGCTCAAATTCTGCTTTCAGTTGATCAATAGGGCTTTCTTCGCCATCATCAAAAATACAGTCAATCTTGTTGGCTGCGATCACCTGCGGTCTTGCTGCAATTTCCGGATTGTAGGCCTCCAGTTCTTTATTGATCTTGTGGATATCCTCCACTGGATCACGACCTTCTACGGAAGCGGCATCTACAATGTGGATGATAACTCGTGTACGCTCAATATGACGGAGGAATTCATGTCCAAGTCCCACACCTTCTGATGCACCCTCGATCAGTCCCGGAATATCAGCGATAACAAAGCCGCCGTTATCAGTATCTACAACTCCAAGATTAGGGCTCAATGTTGTAAAATGATAGTTGGCGATCTTCGGCTGTGCATTTGTTACACGGGAAAGGAAAGTAGATTTACCAACATTCGGAAATCCTACCAGACCGACATCTGCGATCACTTTAAGCTCAAGGAGAACCTCAAGCTCCTGAGCCGGCTGTCCAGGCTGGGCATATTTCGGTACCTGCATGGTAGCTGTTGCATAGTGCTGATTGCCTTTTCCACCACGACCGCCTTTTAATACGACCTGTCTGCGATTCTCACCGGACATATCCGCGATGACCTTGCCGGATTCCGCATCCATGATCACCGTACCTTCCGGAACCTTCAGGACCACATCCTTACCGTCTGCACCATGGCAGCGTTTTTTACCGCCTTCCTGGCCATCCTCAGCTTTATATTTTCTTCTGTGTCTGTAGTCTCCGAGAGTATTCTGGCCCTCGTCGATCTCAAAAATCACATCACCGCCACGGCCACCATCGCCGCCATCCGGCCCGCCATTAGGTACATACAGCTCACGTCGGAAGCTTACATGTCCGTCGCCGCCTTTACCGGAGCGGATAATGATCCTTGCTCTATCTGCAAACATATTACACCTCTATTCCAAAAAAAGGCTCCAAACCGGATCGATTTGAAGCCTTTTACCTATTTCATTACTCTGCGTCTACAGGAACGATAGAAACCTGTTTCTTATCGCGACCTTTTCTTGTGAATCTTACGACTCCGTCTGTAAGTGCAAATAAAGTATAGTCTTTACCGCAGCCTACGTTTTCACCTGGGTGAATCTTGGTTCCGCGCTGTCTGTAAAGAATGTTTCCGGCTTTTACAAACTGTCCGTCTGCTCTTTTCGCACCTAATCTCTTAGACTCGGAATCACGACCGTTCTTTGTAGAACCAACTCCCTTTTTATGTGCGAATAACTGAAGGTTCATCTTCATCATTGTTGTTACACCTCCTTGACTTTTACTGTCAAATATCGATTGTTATAACTACCAGCAATTTCCGTCAGACCGAGAAGTAAGGAATCCATAAGGAGCATCCCCCGTTCAGAAAGATCATTTCTGAAATGAATGGAAACAAATCCATCCTTTTCCTGCACATCAAATTTATCATCTGTGAATTTTTCAAGAGAATTCACCGTGGTAATGATCAGTGCAGATACCGCAGCACAGACAATATCCTGTCCGGCTTCTGCATAACCGGCATGTCCCTTCGAAATAAATTCTTCGTAAGATCCGTTTTTCTTTCTGACTTTAATTGTAATCATGATGACACCAGATTAACCGTTAATCTTTTCGATCTTAACTTTGGTGTACTGCTGTCTATGTCCGTTTTTCTTGTGATATCCAGTTTTGCGTTTGTATTTGTAAACGATGACCTTGCGATTCTTACCGTTTTCAACTACAGAAGCGGTAACACTGGCATCTTTTACATCCTCGCCAACCTTTAATCCGTCATTGCTGACTGCGATCACGTTGTCAAATGTTACGGTTTCACCAGCTTCTACACCGAGCTTTTCAACTTTAATTACGTCACCCTCGGCAACCTTGTACTGTTTACCACCTGTTGCAATAATTGCGTACATCTGTGGCACCTCCTAATTATTTACTCGCCAAATTCGGTGGCTTCTGTTCTGAAACTGAAGCTCTTTAACCTCTTTGTGCGGCATACTCGATTATCATAACAGTGACATACTGTTATGTCAATAGTTTTTTTGATATTTTTATTATTTTTTTGTAAGCTCCCGAATGTCCTCGATCACCGGACGTCTTACTTTCTTTCTGGTCATTTCCAGGATATGCAATGGTGTGATATCAATGGCCCTGCTCTTTATCGGATCCTTTCTGAGAAGCTTCTGTAAAACATGAAAGAGTTCATCTCTGTGATCCGGATTTTCCATGTTGATAAAATCGATCAGGATAATACCTGAAAGATTACGCAGCCGCAACTGCCGGCCGATCTCCGCAGCCGCTTCCAGATTGATCTTGCGGAAGGTTTCTTCCATTTTCTTCTTTCCGGTGTATTTTCCACTATTTACATCAATGGATACAAAGGCCTCCGTCTGCTGGATCACCAGAAATCCGCCGCTGTTCAGCCATACTTTTTCTTTCTGGATCGCATCCAGTGCAGTTTCCACACGATACAGCTTATAAAGCGGAAGAAGTTTGTCCTGATAAAAACGAAGCTTTTCTTTAAGCTCCGGGCTGATCTCTTCCAGATATCCCCGGATCATTTCCCCGATTTCCGGCACGTCGGTAATGATCTCATCCAGGTCACGGCCATAAGCATCTCTTACAGCAGCCACATAAAATGGTTCTGTCTCCAGTACAAGACTGAAACAGGTACGGTTCCGTCCCTGAACTACGGCTTTATGGTAGCGGCCCTTCAGCCACTCCAGTTCCTTCAGGATCTCTTCTTTGGAAGCGTCTGCGGCATTGGTCCGGACAATGATACCGAATTCCTTATCCGGACGCTCTGCTTCCTCTTTCAGCCATCCGCTGAGGCGATGGCGATCTTCCAGTGCCAGCTTGGAAGACAGACCAAACTTTTTATCTCCTGTAGTGAGAACAAGATATCTTCCCGTAAAATTCAGATTGGATGTCAGTGCCGGAAGTTTTCCCTTCATGGCATCCCTGCTCACCTGTACCAGGAGCTCATCTCCAGGCCGCAATGGTCCGTTTCCTTTTCTTCCTGCGGAAAAAACAGCTCTCTGTGCCTCTGCAAGAGAATAGTAGCATCTCTTTCCAGGCTCGATCTGCACAAAAGCCGCCTGGATATTGGATGCGATATTTTCGACCTGTCCGGTATATATATTTCCAAGAATAGATTTTTCCTGATCGGATTCCAGTCGGATCTCAACGATCCGTTCCTCCTCCGAAAGGGCCGCTACTGTACAGGGCACACCATGGATATCCATTCTTGTTATGATCAGTTTACTCAATTTCCTCACCTAATGATTCCAGAGTCACAAAACGTGGGCTTGCATTTTCTCCTTTATCGGCATACATTTCCAGACGTTTCACTGTGAAGGCAAATTCCGGAAGTTCTTCTCCAATCCAGTGGAAAAAGGTGTTTGTTACCATCTCCGGCTTCGTATAATTAGAGCTTGCAGATGCCAGCATATAAAAGAACCCATTCTCTCTTACTTCCATTTTATAGATATTCGGACGAAGATCGATTTCCTTTTCGCTGCGCTTGGTCTGCTTGGTCACTTTGATCTCCGGCTGTGCCAGAAATTCTTTCACACGGCTTTTCCAGTCAATAGAAGGCTCTTTGCCCGGACGGAATTCCACAAGATAATCTGCTGCTGCCACCAGTGCCATCGCTTTACCCGCTTTTCCATCCTCTACCTTGCGGACGCTAACGATATGCATCCCCTCTGCCATCTGTTCCTCCAGACGGGCTGCGATCTCTGCAGTAGGCATATCTTCTGCCATTTCCAGGTCAAAATAATCTCCGAGACTCTCCATCCCCACTCCAAGCGGAACCGCAAAAGACATGATCATATGCGGGCTGTATCCACCGGAAAACGCTACCGGGAGCTCTGCACGACGAAGCGCTTTCTGGAAATAACGCATGGTATCCAGATGTCCCACAAACTTCATAGGACCCTCTTTGCTGAATTTAATTCTTACCTTCAAGGCAGACACCTCCTTTAAATTTCATAGCTCCACATGCGGAACATTTCTGACGGCAGTTTTCCGTCACAACACCCTCTTTTGCACGCTGCCATTCACGCTCCAGGAATCTGCGGCTGACACCGGTATCAATGAAATCCCATGGAAGGATCTCATCCAGGCTTCTTTCACGAAGTGTGTAGAATGTCATATCCACTCCGCATTCAGCCATAGCTTCCTTCCAGATATCATAATCAAAATTTTCTGTCCATGCATCGTAAAGGGCACCTTTTTCATAAGCCTTCAGGATCACATCCGCGCATCGTCTGTCCCCGCGTGCGAGAAATCCTTCCAGAGCTGTTACATCCGGTTCATGCCAGTTATAACGGATACTTCTCTGATTCAGCTGGGCGCGGACTTCATTTTTAACCACCTTGGCTTTTTCCACAAAATCCTGCTCTGTATACATTGGTGCCCACTGAAATGGGGTAAACGGCTTCGGCACAAAGAAAGATGTGCTGACGTTGATCTGTACCTTACCTTTACGCTGTTCTTTCGGAATTACCTCATAATAGGTCTCTGCGATCTTCTGTGCCAGATGAGCAATTCCCTTCATATCGTCTTCTGTTTCTGTAGGAAGACCGAGCATAAAGTAAAGCTTCACCTGATTCCAGCCACCCTTGAATGCTTCGCCTGCACCATGAAGGATCACTTCCTCTGTCAGACCTTTGTTGATAACGTCACGAAGTCGCTGAGAACCGGCCTCCGGAGCAAAAGTCAGGCTGCTTTTCTTTACATCCTGCACTTTACTCATAACATCCAGCGCAAAAGCATCGATCCTGAGAGACGGAAGAGAGATATTGATCGCTTTTCCATGGAACTCTTCGATCAGGAAATTCACCAGTTCTTTCAGCTGGGAATAGTCACTGGAGCTTAAGGAACTAAGGGAAATCTCTTCGTGTCCTGTATTTTTCAGCATGATACGCGCCGATTCCTTCAAAGTCTCCACATCACGTTCACGGGTCGGACGATAGATCATACCTGCCTGGCAGAAACGACAGCCTCGAATGCATCCTCTCTGGATCTCAAGAGTTACACGATCCTGTGTTGCCTTAATGTGAGGAACGACCGGTGCCTCCACAGCACGATATTCCTTTTCCATATCAATGATCAGCTGTTTCTGGACCTTCTCAGGAACACCATCCGCCGCCGGTGCAAAGGATGCGATCGTACCATCTTCTTTATAGGTAACTTCATAGAGAGACGGAACATAAATTCCAGGAATCTTAGCTGCTGCCAGAAGGAAATCTCTCCTGCTGCCGCCAGCCTTTTTATTGGCCTTGTATGCATCAAAAAGTGCATCATAAACCGTTTCCCCTTCTCCGATATAAAACATGTCAAAAAAAGGTGCCAGCGGCTCCGGATTATACGCACAGGCACCGCCACCGATCACAATAGGGAAATCCTCACCACGGTCTGCGCTTTTCAGCGGGATACCACTGAGATCCAGTACCTGAAGGATATTGGTATAACACATTTCATAACCAAGAGTAATACCAAGAAAATCAAAATCACGGATCGGCTCCTGGGACTCCAGTGCAAATAACGGGATATTCTGTTCCCTCATCACTTTATCCAGATCCGGCCACGGAGAAAAAAGGCGCTCACACCAAACATCCTCACGCTGGTTGAACATGTTGTAGAGGATCATCATACCGAGGTTGGACATGCCGATTTCGTAGACATCCGGGAAGCACATTGCAAAACGAATTTCTACCTCATTTTTATCTTTCATTACAGAGTTGACTTCGCCGCCAATATAGCGGGCAGCTTTATCAACTTTGAGCAAAATTTCATCACTTAATGCTAATTTTCTCATTCTATTCCTTTCTAAAATTAGTAATATTTCACAAAGAATTTAAAGATATAAAATTCAGTGAAACATCAAAAATGTTTATATTTGTAAGCCAATTCTTGTGTAAAAAGTTGCTATAAAATGGTGACCAAAACCCCGTTTGGTCAAAAATGGACATTTTTTCAACTTGCCAACAACGGTTATCATTACCCTCAAACAGTTAATATCCTGCGGATTTTCGCGAACTTATCGTAAAGAAAAATGGCATTTTGTATATTAAAATACAATGCAATGCCAAATATCACTAATAGCACAAAATTGACATACCTTCTCCCTATTATAATCATCTATGGTTAGGATTTCAAGAAAATTGTGTTCTTAACTGTATATAGCGATTGCATCCTTGTGCAGGGAGAATAATCCGGATCCGACTCCAGTAAGGTTTCCTGGCATTTCATCAGTATTTAAAAAGAAATTCCACCATCTGCGTATTTGCACGTTTACTTTCCTCCATTTCAGGAAAAGTTGTACTAAAAGCATGCGGAAGTTTTTTGTCCACCTCATAATCTTCAAGATGACAGATCACACCGGTTTTTTTATCGCTTTTGCATACTGTCTGCTGTAATTTCGAAGAGTATCTCCATAAGCTGTGACCAGAAATGACGGTGGCAGGTTTCGGATAATTTCTTTGTTTTCCGGATTTATATATGGATAAAACGAACTCTTTTTCCAGTGTTTCCCGTAAATATAGGAGAAGAACCTTCATAATTTTTCGGGGACGGTAAATATCCATGAAATGACAGGGCTTTCCATCTCCCATATAGTCAATGTCACAAATGAGTTCCACATCTTCCGGAAACGGATATTCCGCTTCATGTTTTTTCAGAAAATTATCAAGAAGTTTTTCTTTTTTTGCGGTTTGCTGTGCAATCATTTTATTAAACATGATTTCCCCTCCAGCTATGAAACAATCTACTATTAATACAAATGAATTTTCTTCTCTACAAGTCTGTCACCTTCATACTGCAATTTTACAGAAAAAAAGCGTTTTTCTCCTGAAAGGAGCAGATCAAGAAATACCTGATCCCCCTCCCATGCCGGAAGATTCGGCACCATGGCTTTATCAACCCAGCAAAGTTCTCCCTCATCACATTCAATCAGTTCTCCTGCATATTCATCGGCCGTGAACACACACATAAGTTCTGATTCGCATTCACTGTTTATAAATGTCACCAGGCCACGGAACTTATAGGAGGTAAGTGTCAGCCCTGTTTCCTCTTTCACCTCACGAACAAGGCATTCTTCCGGAGTTTCCTGACTTTCCACATGCCCGCCAACGCCGATCCATTTGCCCTCATTCATATCATCCTGTTTTTTTACTCTGTGAAGCATCAGGAATTTATCATCGTTTTCTATATAACATAATGTCGTTGTCGTCATTTGATCCCTTCTTTCAGTTCCATCATCCTGCCACTGCCAGTGTGATATAAACCAGGATTGAGACCACACAATACAGAGAATTTGTTGTGGATGCATAGGCACTGCTCTCTTTCTTTCTCAGAAAAGTCTGCATACTGAATGTAGCAGGCGAGGACATATATGTAATAACCGCCAGGTTCAGAAGCCTGGAACCTCCTACCAAATATTTTACTGCCATGAGAACTCCCGCAATCATCACTGCCTGCAAAAGGACTCTCAGCAATATGGTTTTGAGGCAGGGGCTGATAAGTTCCGGCGCAAGTTCCATACTGTACCCAACTACAATAAGAATAATCGGCGTAATGGCCGTTGTCAGAATATTCTCCACACTGAGATAACAATTGCCAAAAGGACTGTCCAGAAGCCGGGTGATCATTCGTGTCAGTCCTGCAATAATTCCAAGAACCGTTCCTATAAAAGCAGGGGTTCGCAATGCACTGTAAAACAGGCTTTTTGCATTGATCTTTTCCCCGTTTTCCGTCTGTCCCAGCATTCCCATATACACACTGAATCCAAAAAGAAGTCCCGCAATATCCAGCACTGCAATCTGTGAAAGATTTTCGCTGCCACAAAGACTTGTATACAACGGGTAAGCCATCATTCCACCTTCATAGATACAGACCAGAAACGGAAGATATTTCTTATATGGCTCGTCCATAAATCTTTTCATCCAGAATCCTGCCCCAAATGAAATCAAGAGCATCACAAACATGATCAGAACCAGAATTCCGATCTTTCCACTGTACTCTGCTGTTGCCAGTGCATGAAAAATTGCCACAGGAAGCATAATATTTGTTACCAGTGTTTTCATGTTATTGACACCACTCTGATCTAAAAGTTTCCATTTTCTGCACAGGATTCCAAGAATGATCATCGCCAGTACAGGCAAAACAATCTCCAAAACTTCCATCTCTCTGTCTTCCTCTCCATTGTCTTTAATCTTTTGTTTTTATCTGTTTCTGTGCATCTGCAAAATCTCCATCATCACTTCATATACCGCCATATTCTCTCTCACCACCAGAGCCAGGCTCTCTTTCGCCTGATTCAAAAGATGAAAAAGTTTTCGTACGCTGGAATATTTTTCCGCGGAGCACCTGGATCTTAAATATCCTTTTTCGTCGTAATAATACTGTTCATCCAGCAATACAACGATCTTCTCCGCATCTCTCACTGCCTGGATACCAAGCTGTCCAGAACCCTCTGCATCCGCTGCTGATATCCCTGTCCCGCAAAATCATTCAGAAAATTTTCCACCTCGCGGTCATTATTGGCATACACCACTGCAATATGCGGATACCATCTGGGGCTTCTTTTTTCCGGCAGGTGCATCATGTTCTGGATAAAAGAGGAAAGTTCCGCATTGGTACGGATCCGGTTTGTCAGATGGAATTTCTGGATCTCCGGCAGATTTCCCAGGCTTTCCACAATGCTACGATCCATCTCTTCCGGTGAGATCACATCCTCGGAATCACTGGAAAAGATCACCGGCCTGTGCTCACTCCATGTAAGCAGAACCGATAATTTTTCCAGGGACAGAAGATGTGCTTCATCTACCAGAATGCTGCTGTAACAGCCAAGATCCGTCGTTCCGTCCAGCTGAGTATCTGCCAGAAAATCTATCCGCCGCAGACGTTCATGAAGAATCTTCCATTCTTTTCCCGCCTCTCCACAGTGAATGATACAGACTCTCTGGCGCACGGACAACTTCATCGCAATATCATAAAGCAACAATGTTTTTCCGGTTCCTGGAAGTCCGCTGAACCAGAAATATCCTCCTCTTTCTCCACGTATTCTCTTCAGAATCTGCCGTTCAATATCTCTCTGCTGGGAAGTAAGGAAATACTCTTTTTTGAGAAAACGCTCCGGTTCTGTCAGCGGAGAGATCAGATAAAGCTCTGCCTGAAACAGATCCTCGATATCTCCCTCATAGTCCGGGCTTTCTTTCCCCAATGCAATACATAGCTGTTTCCAGTCCCCCTCCACAATGTGATCATGATTGGTCAGTCTCACCAGATGATCTTCACTGCTGATATAGGTATACGACAGGATCGGTTTTCCAAAAACAGACAGATAATACCGGTTCTGGATCAGCTGTCTTCGAATAGCCTCATCCGATACACTGCCACTTTTCAGTTCAATATTTACGATCTGATCATCCTTGATCTGAAGAAGATCAAACTCCTTTCCAAGCTTCGGGATCTGGAACGAATAAAAAAGCCGGAGCTTATATACCTCTTCCATATGCAGTTCCAACTGCTTCACCAGTACTTTCATACTTTCCAGTTCCCACTCTTTGATCCTGAGAAAAAAATCTCTGCCGGAAAGCTGGCGTTCCAGCTTCTGAACACATTCCATACTCTGATTTCTTGTAAGTGCATAGATCGATATTGCCTTCATATTCCAACCCTTACCTGCTGTTTATTTCTTTATCCGCAGTGTCCTGAGATGATCCTTCTGTTCCTGTGTGATACGGTAGCTTTCAATGGATTTCTGGATCGTCTTGTTATGAGTCCAGATATCCATCCTCTGCGCTTCCAGAAATGGAAGGATCTTCTCATACTGTTTTGCCAGCGCTGTAGCAAAATACCAGGCTCGCATCATATTTACATAATATTCTTCCGAGCGGATCGCTGCCACTTTCTCCGGATATTCCGGTTTAAATCCTTCGTCCAGATAATGGCGCATCAGCATACTGATCCCGAACCGGATGATATACGGCTTATCTGACTCCATCCAGCGATAAATCTCCCGGATAAATATATCACGGTGTTTTTTCATCATATGGAGCGCCAGCAGATCACAGGTCGCCCAGTTATCAATATGCGGAAGAAAACGTTCCAGTTCTCCCAGACATTTATCATAATCTCTGATCTGCTCGATCAGCAGGCCATGGAGATTATTTTCCTCATAGTACTGATGAGGAAGAACCTTCAGGAACATTTCGGATCTTTCTGTTTTTCCAAACTCTTTTGCAAATTTCCGGAGTACCGGTGTCCGGATACCGATGATCTTTTCTTTCTCCACAGTCGGAACCAGCCTTGCATGAAAATCCTGATATCCTGTATCCTGCATTTCAAACAGTCTTTTCCGAACATCCCGGATCATCTCTTCCTGATTCATTTATCATCCCGCCTTTTACACCAAAGATCGCGATCAGAGAACTCGCAAGCAGAAGCATGGGGTAAAACAGTTTCGGCATGATCTGAAAAGCAGAAAGCTCAAATCCCAGTTCCTTTGCCGCAGAAATAGCAACCAGCATCTGGGCTCCATATGGGATCACCCCCTGGAAAATACAGGAAAATGTATCCAGGATAGAAGCTGTCTTTCTGGAAGTGATCTTATATTCCAGCGCCATTTCCTTTGCAATAGGGTTGGCCATAACAATGGCCACCGTATTATTGGCTGTTGCGATATCCATGGCTCCAACCAGAAGTCCCATGCCAAGAAGTCCGCCTTTTTTTCCTTTAAAAACTCTCTGTATTCCGGAAAGCAGTGCTTCAAAGCCTCCATGCTCCCGGATCAGCGCACACATGGCTGCTACAAGGATAGCCACCATACAAGTCTCGAACATTCCGGAAACACCGGAGCCTATATTGGTCAGAAGCTCCACCGGTGCGATATGTCCTCCAAGAAGCATGATAAATGCGCCGGAGATAATTCCGATCAGAAGTACCACAAATACATTGATGCCGATGATACCGCCGATCAGCACCAGAACATATGAAAGGATCTGTATAAGATGATAATCCTGTACCACTCTTCCCTGGATTTCTGTCTGAAAAGACAGGATAAGGATCAAAGTCAGTGTAACAACAGCTGCCGGAAATGCGATCCAGAAATTTTCCCGGAATTTATCCTTCATCTGACAGCCCTGACCATTGCAGGCTGCGATCGTGGTATCAGAAATAAAAGAAAGGTTGTCACCAAACATGGCTCCTCCCATCACCGATGCCACACAAAATGCCATATCAAAACCGGAAGCTTTGGAAACCGCTACCGCAATAGGAGTAAGAAGCGTGATAGTCCCAACGGAAGTTCCCATAGCCACAGATACGAAGCAGGCCACTACAAACAATACCGCAACAGAAAAACGTGCCGGTATCAGAGAAAGCATACAGTAGGCCACACTTTCTGCACTGCTGCGCCCCACAACACCCACAAAAGAGCCTGCGGTCAGAAAGATCAGAAGCATGGTGATGATATTTTTATCTCCTACTCCTTTTGCCATAAGCTCCAGCTTTCTGTCAAAGCTAATCGTTCTGTTCTGAACACATGCCACCAGGATCGCAGACAGAAAAGCCACAACGATCGGTACATTATAAAATCCCATGGGGATCTCCATCACATACTCGAACAAAATTCCCAGTCCCAGATACAGAACCAGAAAAACACCGATAGGCAGCAGTGCGATTACATTTCCTTTTTTCTTCATTTCCTCCATAAAACAATTCCCTTCATCACTTATTATATTCCCGGCTTTTTTCTCCGGGTGGTCTGTTTTCTATCATATCATATTTCCTTATTCCTGTCCTGCTGCTGACGAAAACTTCTTCATATTTCCGGCACAATCCTGTTATCTCTGATATTTTTTACCTTATTTAACAAGATTTTCACCAATTAAATCGTTCCTTCCGTTGAAATCCAGAGCTTTTTTCAGTATAATTGGCTGTAGACAATTGTGAAAAAGATATCCAAAGGATTTATGGTGATATCTCTGATCACAGTCATTAAAGGAGGAATATGATTATGGCAACATGGAAAAATCTGGACACTCTTGCTTCTTACAGCACACTTAACGGTCTGAAAGATCACGTGAACATTGCAGAGGCAATGTCCGGCGAGCAGGGTGCAGAACGTGTAAAGAAGTACAGCGTACCGATGGCAGCAGGTCTGGCTTACAATTACGCAGCTAAGGAAGTGGACGAGACCGTTCTTGACGCACTTTCCAAACTGGCTGATGAGGCAGAACTGATTGAGAAATTCCAGGAATTATACAACGGCGCAGTGATCAACACCGGCGAGAAACGTATGGTCCTTCATCATCTTGCACGTACACAGCTTGGCGATTCTGTTGTTGTTGACGGTGTGGACAAGCGAGAATTCTATGTAGCTCAGCAGAAGAAAGCTGCAGATTTTGCAAACAAAGTACATGCAGGCGAGATCACAAATGAAGCCGGTGAGAAATTCACTACTGTTGTACAGATCGGTATCGGCGGAAGTGACCTGGGACCGCGTGCATTATATATCGCACTTGAGAACTGGGCAAAAGCAAACAACACCTTCAAGATGGAAGCAAAATTCATCAGCAACGTTGATCCGGATGATGCAGCTGCTGTTCTTGCATCTGTAGATCTTGCTCACTCTCTTTTCATCGTTGTATCCAAATCCGGTACAACACTTGAAACTCTGACAAATGAGGCATTCGTAAAAGACGCCCTTACAAAAGCGGGCCTGAACCCGTCCAGACATATGCTTGCTGTAACCAGTGAGACCTCTCCTCTTGCAAAGAGTGATGAGTACCTTACCGCTATTTTCATGGACGACTATATCGGCGGACGTTACTCTTCAGTTTCCGGCGTAGGCGGAGCGATCCTTTCCCTTGCATTCGGACCGGAAGTATTCGCAGACATCCTTAACGGAGCTGCCGAGGAGGATAAGCTTGCAACAAATAAGAACATTCTTGAGAACCCGGATATGCTGGATGCCCTGATCGGCGTTTATGAGAGAAACGTACAGGGATATCCTTCTACTGCAGTTTTACCATATTCTCAGGCTCTGAGCCGCTTCCCTGCTCATCTTCAGCAGTGTGATATGGAGTCTAACGGTAAATCCGTAAACCGCTTTGGTGAGCCGGTGGATTATGTGACCGGACCGGTGATCTTCGGTGAGCCAGGAACAAACGGACAGCACTCCTTCTACCAGCTTCTGCATCAGGGAACCAATATTGTTCCGCTTCAGTTCATCGGCTTTAAGAAGAGCCAGCTTGGTGTTGATGTTGATATCGAGAACAGCACAAGCCAGCAGAAGCTCTGTGCAAACGTTGCAGCACAGATCGTTGCTTTTGCATGCGGAAAAGAAGACGAGAACCTGAACAAAAACTTCAAGGGCGGACGTCCTTCCAGTATCATTGTCGGCGAGGAACTTACACCGAAGTCTCTGGGTGCGCTTCTTGCACACTTTGAGAACAAGATCATGTTCCAGGGCTTTGTATGGAACCTGAACAGCTTTGACCAGGAGGGTGTACAGCTTGGTAAGGTTCTTGCAAAACGTGTTCTCGCTCATGATACAGACGGAGCACTGAAAGTTTACAGTGATCTTCTTGACATCTGATAAACAGATAGGTACCGTCCCGGAAAATGTTTTTTCGGGACGGTTTTTCTGTATATATGACCTTAACCGGGAAAGGAAATCTTAGATATGCAGCAGATAAAAATGATCGGTCTTGATCTGGACGGAACTCTTCTGAATACAAAAAAAGAACTCACAGAAAATACCAGACGTGTTCTCAGGGAAGCTATTGATGCAGGTATCCTTGTTCTGATGCTACCGGCCGACCATATACCGGCATTCCCGCGGAACTGAGAAATTTTCCGGGAATTCACTACGCTCTCACCTCCAACGGAGCCAGAGTCCTTGATACAGACCATAATAAACTTCTTATCGAGCAGCTTCTTCCTATGGAAAGTGCAAAAAAAGCTCTCCGTATCTTTGAAAAATATGATACTTTAAGTGAGATCTATTTTGACGGCCAGGGATATGCAGACGCTGTCAAGCTTGATAATGTAGGAAAATACCATCACGACCCCAATATGTGGAATTATGTCCGTACTACCCGTATCGCAGTTCCAGACATCCAGGATGTCATTACAAAAGAAAACAGAAGCATGGATAAAGTCCAGGCGCTTTTTGCAGACATGGAGGAACGTGCCGCCGCCTGGAAGGAATTAAGTGAACTTAAGGAGCTGGAGCTTGTAGGCTCCTTAAGCTACAATATTGAGATCAACGCCGCCGGTGTCAACAAAGGAACCGCTCTTGTTGCTCTTGGCGAAATGCTGGGAATCCCAAGAGAATCCATTATGGCATGCGGAGACGGTGACAACGATGTCCATCTTCTCCGGGAAGTCGGTTTTGGCGTAGCCATGGCCAATGCACAGCCCCAGGTAAAAAAAGCAGCCGATTATATTACTGCTTCCAATGACGAAGACGGTGTAGCACGCGCCATTGAAAAGTTTGCGCTACACCGATGAGATATTCTATTATGTATGCCAAAAAGGAACCGACAGTTTTTACGCTGTCGGTTCCTTTTTTAGAATGGGATTGAATAGCGGTACATTCACATTCGATCAATATTCATAGTTTCCTGCCGGCTGTTTGATCCTGGTAAGAAGATCATGCCAGGACTGATCCCAGATATACCATTTTCCGGTTTTGGAGTGCTTATATGTACAGATCCATCTGGAACTGTCGCTGCCTGCAAAATCAGTAAATGATCTGTAGATCGCAGGAGTGGTCTGAGTCGGTTCAAAATACGGGATATCTTCACTGACGGAATTTCCCTTACCCGGAAGTGTGTCCTGTCTTAACGTAATGGAAATCGGTTTAGACGGAGTATAATTGTTGGCCGGAGTTGCTCCGTTCAGGTAAGAATTACCAAGATATTTATATCCGTTATCCGCTTTCATACGATCCCTCAAAAAGTTTTTGTAATACTGAGTCATCTCTTTATTGTTGAGATAAGAAATCATCTCCTCGCAGTCCGTCGGATTGGTCGGTGTCCAGGTACGATATGCAAGGATCAGCAGAGCCATGGTCTTATAGCGTCCGTCTGCCGTTGTGATATCATACTGTTTCAGTTCCTCTGCATTGGTCGGGACCGTGGTAAAGGTGTAAGTATAGGTATTTATCGTTACATTAATGACTTCCTTCTGTCCTTTATCATTGGTGATCTCTTTTTTTGCAGATTTAGTTCCTTTTGTAAGAACCGGCTCCACCTGTTTCTTTACTGTCTGTGTCACGTGGACAGTACAGCTGCCTCGCCAGGTACTCTTATCCCGGACCTGAATCTTTGTTGTTCCCACATTCACTGCCGTTACTTTGCCTTTACTGTCTACAGTTGCAACAGATGTATCATCACTGGTCCATACAAGAATCTCTTTATAATTCTTTACCTGAAGCTGTCTCACATCACCTTTATTCATATTTAAGGTGGTGGCACTTAAAGATGGTTTCGGCACCGGTGTAGGTGTCGGCTTCGGTTTCTGCGCTGCTTTTACTGTAACCTTACAGTTAAATTTCTTCGTATTTGCCTTCGCTGTGATCACTGCCGTTCCTTTTTTCACTGCGGTGATCTTTCCTTTGGAATCCACACGTGCGATCTTAGGATTGGAAGAAGAGTATTTGACCTTCACAGTTGTTCCTGTCAGTTTAATGGCACTGGATTTTTTTCTGTTAATGTCAGCGATGTCCTGCTGAGCTTCGGTGTCTCTACCTTTACAACACATTTATATGTTTTTTTGCTTACCTTTGCATAGATCGTTGCGGAACCTTTATTTTTGGCAACCACCTGGCCTTTGCTGTTTACGGTCGCAACGCTCTTTTTGGAAGATCTCCAGGCAACCTTCTGCCTGGTCCCGGTAACCTTAAGTGTTGTCTTCTCACCTTTTAAAAGAGTTACTTTTGTTCTGTTCAGTTTTGGTGCGGCGCTGACAGTCACACTTCCGAATGCCATCGTAAAAATAAGGCTGATCAGCAGCACAAAACACAACAGATTTTTTTTCTTTTTCATTCTGATTTCCCCCTTTCCGGTAAAACGTATATTTACGTCATATATTGCTTTAACCACATTTTAGAGGAAATCCATGATAAAAACACTAGCACTTATGATAGTATCCTTGCAAATATGATCATTTATATTCTTTCGTCTCCCATACCAAGGCTTATTATCAGGAAACAAAAATAAAACAGGACTGATTTTTGATACAGATACTTGAATTCAAAAGTTTCATCTGTTTAAAAATCAGTCCTGTTATATAAAAAAATATTATGGTTGATCTGTAACGCCAGACAGATGATCAAGACATTCGCTATCTGCTCATAATGATACAATCACGTAACATCGCCAGCGCATGCGCTGTAGTCTGCTCGCGGATCCGCGTACGGTTTCCTGTGAAATGGAACTCTTTGGCAATGGCCTTGCCCTTATAGCAGCAGCCCATAAATACAGTACCAACCGGAGTTTCCTTTGTTCCGCCTCCCGGTCCTGCCAGACCCGTCACGGAAATACTGATATCTGCTCCGGATGCTTTGCAGGCACCCTTTGCCATTTCTCTGGCACATTTGGCGGAAACTGCCCCCTGCTCCTTCAGAGTACGCTTCTTCACTCCCAGACATTTATGCTTGGCCTTGTTACTGTAAGTCACAAAGCCATAGCCAAATACCTCCGACGCACCGGATACATTGACAATACGCTGGGCGATCATACCGCCGGTGAGCGATTCCGCCAAGGATAGCTTCAGATTTTTTTCTTTCAGAAGATCGATCACTGCTTCCTCAAATGTCTTACTCTCATCTGTGGCAAAAACATTCTTTCCAAAACGCTTCTTCAGCTCCTTGACAACCGGTTTGATCAGCTTTCTGCAGACCTTTTCATTCTCTGCGCTTGCTGTCACACGAAGATGCACTTCACCGGTTTTGGCATAAGGTGCAATGGTAGGATTAGTCTGACTTTCAATCAGATCCTGGATCTCCTCTGCTACCTGACTCTCACCGATCCCGCTGATCTTCACCATCTGGGATACAATGATCTCCGGCTGGTTTTTCTGCAGATACGGGACAACGTACTCCTCGAACATGGGCTTCAGTTCATTGGGAGGGCCCGGAAGAAGGATTGCGGTTTTTCCTTTTTTCTCAAGGATCAGTCCTGGAGCAGTTCCGTTATGATTGTCAAGAACAATGGCTCCCTCAGGGACCATGGCCTGTTTATAGTTGTTCTTCGTGATACGTCTCTGAGGATTGTTTTTCTCATATTCCTTCAGATATTTATCGATCAGTTTCCTTGAGTGGGAATCTTCCTTAAGCGGCATTCCCATCAGATCCGCAGTTACTTCCTTGGTGATATCATCCTCTGTTGGTCCAAGGCCTCCTGTGAGGATCACAACATCAGAACGGTCCAGTGCGGTACGGATCACGTCACGCATACGGCCTTCATTATCACCTACTACATCCTGATAGTAAACACTTAACCCAAGCAGGGCGCATTTTTCAGAAAGATAGGCACTGTTGGTATTTACGATATTTCCAAGAAGGATCTCGGTTCCTACGGATATCAGTTCTGTGATCATGAAAAGAAACTCCTTTCGTATACTTTGATCCCTACTCCTGCATGGAAAGGACCTTTCTGTTCTGCATGATATAAGTCAGCAGGGAGATAATGGTCAGTGCAACAGACAGCCAGATAAATATCTGTGTCAGCACTGCAAAAATACCTCCGAAATCCAGCATCAGAAGTATGATCATGATCATCTGGGAAACGGTTTTAAATTTTCCCCAGTAGTTTGCGGCAATGACAATTCCGTTCTCAGCTGCGATCAGACGGAAACCACTGATGATAAATTCGCGTCCAATGATAATGATCACAACCCATGCCGGAAGCTTGTCAACCTCGATCATACAGATCATGGCAGAGCATACCAGAAGCTTGTCAGCCAGCGGATCCATAAATTTTCCAAAATTGGTTATCAGATTATATTTTCTGGCAAGATGACCGTCAAACCAGTCTGTCACACTTGCTGCGACAAAAATCGCAAGACAGATCCAGCGGTTTGCTTCTCCTCCCCATCCTGTCAGTAAGAAAACTACAAGAAATGGTACAAGTATCATTCTTGCAACTGTAAGTTTATTCGGTGTATTCATCGCTCAGCACTCCTATCAAATCATACTCAAGCGCACCTGTCACACGTACCTTTGCAAAATCACCTGTCATAAGCAGTTCGCCTGTCTGAACGAAAATGTATCCGTCAACCTTCGGTGCATCCCCGTAGGTACGTCCGATATAGGCACTTTCATCTGCAACTTTTCCCTCGATCATAACAAGAAGTTCCTGTCCGATACGATCCTGACCTCTGTCGTAAGAGATTTCCTGCTGAAGTTCCATCAGCTCGTCTCTGCGTTCTTCCTTCACTTCTTCCGGAACCTGGTCTGACATCTCTGCTGCCGGGGTATTCTCCTCCGGAGAGTAAGTGAAGACACCGAGACGGTCAAATTCCATCTCATCTACGAATTCCTTCAGTTCTTCATGGTCTTCCTCCGTCTCACCCGGAAATCCGGTGATCAGAGTTGTACGCAGTACGATATCCGGAATCTCCCTGCGGAGCTTTCCGACAATATCGATCAGTTCCTGTTTGGAAGTACGTCGGCCCATTCTCTTAAGAATACGGTCCGATGCGTGCTGGATCGGAATATCCAGATAATGACAGATCTTCTTCTCATCACGAATGGTTTCGATCAGTTCATCGTAAATCTCCTCCGGATAACAATAAAGGATGCGGATCCAACGGATACCTCTGATCTCACAGAGCTTCTTTAAAAGAATATGAAGAGATTTTTTGCCATAAAGATCTCTTCCGTAAACGGTGGTCTCCTGTGCTACCAGGATCAGTTCTTTCACTCCCTGTTCAGCCATATCCTCTGCCTGGGCAATGAGGCGCTCCATAGGAACGCTTCGAAATTTACCTCTGAGCTTCGGGATGATGCAGTAGGTACAGTGCTTGTCGCAGCCTTCCGCGATCTTCAGGTAGCCGAAATGTCCACCTGTTGTAAGGACACGTTTGCTTCCTGTATCCGGCAGATAATCAATATCACGGAATTCTTCGAAATGATTTCCGGCTACTGCTTCTTCCAGAGCCTTTACGATGTCGCCGTAGGATGTAGTTCCAAGAACAGCATCAACCTCCGGAACCTCCTCAATGATCTCTTTCTGGTATCGCTGTGCCATACAGCCGGTAACGATCAGTGCATGGCAGCTTCCTGTTTTTTTGTACTCTGCCATTTCAAGAATGGTTTCCACACTCTCTTCCTTGGCATCCTTGATGAAACAGCAGGTATTGATCACGATTGCATCTGCCTGCGTTTCATCGTCTGTGATCTCATGACCTCCGGCTGTAAGAAGTCCCAGCATTTCTTCGGAATCCGCCAGGTTCTTGTCACAGCCAAGAGAGATGAATAATATTTTCATAAAATTACTCCGCTTCTGTCTGAGCTGCTTCTGCAGTCTCAGTGCCTTCTGCGGTCTCGCCCTCTGCTGCCTCAAGAGCTTCCTTCTCAGCTTCAAGAGCCTCCAGCTCTTCCTCTTCTTCCTGCCCGGGAAGGATCTTTACCTTACCCTTGTAGAGCTCATCAATGGCAACAGAAAGCGGTTTCTTTCCTGCTGCACCCGGTACAAGCGGCTCTGCTCCTGCGATCAGCTGGCGGGCACGTTTGCTAGCTGCAAGTACAAGAGAATAACGGCTGTTCAGCACGAGAGCCTCATCGTCGTCCTCGTTGTTTGTGTTGATAGCCTCAATTAATTCTGAATAAGATGGATGTATCATATCTTTTCTCCCTTCTGTAACGGCAGGGCCGTATTTAACTTATTAATTGGTATTTATAAAAAAGCTTCCGCTTCTTTCTGGATCCTGGATACAAAATCATGATTCCTGGATGTACGCATGCGCTCACACCGGATGGTCTCATGAAGTGTATCAACACATTCCTCCAGATCATCATTGATCAGGAGATAATCATATTTATCCATTCCTCTGGATTCTTCAACCGCTCTTCTGAGACGCCCGTTGATCACATCCAGAGTCTCTGTTCCGCGACCTACCAGACGGTTCTTAAGCTCCTCCATAGACGGCGGACATACAAATACCAGCAGTGTATCCGGAAACTTCTCACGGATCTTCATGGCACCCTGGATCTCGATCTCAAGAATCACATCTTTCCCTGCGGAAAGCTGCTCCTCTACATATTTGCGGGGTGTGCCATAATAATTCTCCACATACTGTGCATACTCGATCAGTCCGTCTTCCCGGATCAGCTGTTCAAATTCTTCTTTTGTGCGGAAGAAATAAGCCTCTCCGTCCTTCTCGCCCGGTCTTGGATTTCTGGTAGTAACAGAAACAGATAATGCATAATTGTCATATTTTTCCATCAGACGTTTCATGACAGTACCTTTTCCGGAACCGGAAAAGCCCGAAACAACAACTAAAATTCCCTTACTCATTTCCTTCCTCCCTCGTTTCTTCTCCATACGCTTCCGAAAATCTCCTGGCAATGGTTTCCGGCTGCAGAGCGGAAAGGACAAGATAATCATCGGAAGTAACTATCACTGCTTTTGTTTTTCTTCCCTGTGTGGCATCGATCAGAGTTCGGGTTCCCTTGACACTCTGTATCATGCGCTTTACAGGAGCGGCATCCGGACTTACCACAGCCACGATCTTGCGTGAATTGACAACATTTCCAAAGCCTACATTAATGAGTTTCGCCATTTACGCTCTCCCTTTCTGTCTGTGTACAGCCTGTTTCCTGTCCGGTTACTCGATATTCTGGATCTGCTCACGAATCTTCTCGATTTCTGTCTTCAGATCGATAGCCGCGTTAGATACGGTAAGATCATTGGATTTAGACAGGATGGTGTTCGCCTCACGGTTCATCTCCTGTGCCATGAAATCCATCTTACGTCCCACGCCCTCGTTCTCATCCAGGATCTTTCTCATTCCGTGGATGTGGCTTCGAAGACGTACCGTCTCCTCATCATTGCAGATCTTATCTGAAAAAAGTATCACCTCTGCGGCGATCCTGGAATCATCGATCTGGTTATCTTCAAGAAGCTCATGCATCTTGGTTTCCAGTTTCTCCCGATAAGCCTTCACTACTTCCGGAGAACGTTTTTCCACTACATCGACCTTTGCTTCCAGTCCGTCCAGCTTCCCAAGAAGATCCTGTTTCAGATTAGCACCCTCACGCTGGCGGGTCTCCACAAATTTCCGACAGGCCTCATGAAGCGGACCCTCCAGAAAATTCCAGAGTTCTTCCTCATCCGGAGCCTGCTCTTCCATTGTAAACACATCCGGATATCTGGAAAGTGTGGAAACACGGATATCATTCTCAATCCCCAGTTCCTCACTCATCTGGTTCAAATAGCCCAGATATTCCCTTGCCAGCTCTGCATTGTACTTCAGAGCCATTCCGCCCATTGTATAGTCTTCGTAGGTGATGAACACATCAACTTTGCCGCGGCGGATATAAGTCTTCATCACATTTCGGATCTCTCCCTCAAAATAGCTGAGTCTTTTCGGCATTTTGATGTTCAGATCCAGATATCTGTGATTGACGGATTTCAGTTCAACAGAAACCTTACGTTCTCTGGAAACTGCTTCTGCCCTGCCAAAGCCGGTCATACTTTTTATCATGTTATCCTCCAATACTGCCTCTTAAGTTTATCAGCTGCTGATAAATGCAGCCAATGATTGCATACGGATTTATTATAGTTCATTCCAAAACCCTAGTCAAACTCTTTTTTTACTGTTATAATGATCGATGTTGAAATGAGTTGCTGTGAACGGAGTGAACAGCAACTGAAATGGAGGTAAAATCATGGCATTTGACGGAATTACAGTTTCTGCTCTCGTGGCAGAGATTGATGATAATTTAAAAGGCGGACGTATCAATAAAATCGCCCAGCCGGAAAACGATGAACTTTTGATCACAGGAAAAGGCTCAAATGGACAGAAACGTCTTCTCTTAAGTGCAAGCGCATCCCTTCCTCTGATCTATTTTACAGATAAGAACCGTATCAGTCCTTTAACTGCACCGAACTTCTGCATGCTTCTCAGAAAGCACATCGGAAGCGCCCGTATCCTTGATGTGAAGCAGCCTGGAATGGAGCGTGTGGTGGAATTTGAGCTGGAGCATCTTAATGAGCTGGGGGATCCCTGCAAAAAGCGTCTGATCATGGAGCTGATGGGCAAGCACAGCAACATCATCTTCTGTGACGAAAAAGGAATGATCCTGGACAGCATCAAGCATGTCTCTTCCCATATGAGTTCTGTCCGTGAGGTTCTTCCCGGAAGAGAATATTTCATTCCAAATACCCGAGATAAAGAAAATCCGCTGACAGTTTCCGAGGAAGAATTTACCGGACATATCTGCAAAAAACCGGTAAACATTTCCAAAGCGCTTTATACTTCCCTCACCGGTATGAGCCCGGTAATGGCTGAGGAGATCTGCTACCGTGCATCTATTGACGGAAGTGATGCGGCACAGTCTCTGGATGAGACGGCCTGCACCCATCTTTACCACACCTTCCTCCGCCTGATGGAACAGATCCAGAACAGAGAGTTCACCCCGAATATTGTCTACCGCGGAGATGAGCCTGTGGAATACGGTGTCTTTCCTTATCAGCAGTTTGGCAGTGAATACCGCAGTGAAACCTTTGACAGTGTTTCTGTTATGCTGGAGACTTATTATGCTACCAAGAGTCTGTTGACACGCATCCACCAGAAATCCTCCGATCTTCGCCGTGTAGTACAGACCGCTCTGGAACGTAACCGAAAAAAATACAACATCCAGAAAAAGCAGCTGAATGATACTTCAAAAAAAGATAAATTCAAGGTCTACGGTGAACTGATCAATACCTATGGATACGGACTTGAGGAAGGCTGCAGATCCTTTAAGGCACTGAACTATTACACCAACGAGGAAATCACTATCCCTCTTGACCCGACATTGACACCGGCACAGAATTCCAAGAAATATTTTGATAAATACGGAAAGCTGAAGCGTACAGAGGAAGCCGTCACCGAACAGATCGCAGATACGGAAAGTGAGATCTCTCATCTGGAATCTATCTCCAATGCTCTGGATATCGCCAGATCCGAAAGTGACCTTTCCCAGATCAAGGAAGAGCTCACTGAGTACGGCTATATCAAACGTCACTACACTAACAAAAAAGGCCAGAAAGCCCAGCCGAAATCCAAACCGCTCCACTACATATCCAGTGACGGTTTTGATATCTATGTGGGAAAAAACAATTTCCAGAATGATGAGCTGACTTTCAAGTTTGCAACCGGAAATGACTGGTGGTTCCATGCAAAGAAGATGGCTGGTTCCCATGTGATCGTCCGCACCAAAGATGGTGAACTTCCGGACCGTACCTTCGAAGAAGCAGGACGCCTGGCAGCCTGGTACTCCAAAGGGCACTCTGCTCCCAAGGTAGAGATCGATTATATCCAGAAAAAACATGTAAAAAAACCTGCCGGTGCAAAACCCGGTTTCGTTGTTTATTACACCAATTATTCTCTCATGGCTTCTCCGGATATTTCGGATCTGAAAGAGGTCACGGAGTAAACTTAAAAAAACCTTCCTGTGTTCTCGTATTTCTCCAAGACAGGATACCTGTATCTCTGCAAGTATCTGTCCTGAGAAATTTTTCTGTAAACACAGGAAGGTTTTTTATGTTTTCAGTGGACATTCGCACTCCGCTTCGTTATATGCTCATGAACAAAAATCACAAAACGATTTTTGTTCAGATCTCCAGTTTTTTCTCCACTGCCGGTGCAATGGATGTATCTGCTTTATGATACGGGATCAGTGTGGACTGCAGCGCATGATACAGATCGGATTTTCCCGGCCATACAGTTCCCTTCAGATGATTTGTCTCATCCAGTTGGTGAAACCAGGAACCGTTTTCGTGATCCATGACCACTTCATCCAGGTACTTCATAAACTCAGCATAATCTTTCGCATATTTCTCCTTACCGGTCACATGATAAAGAACTGCAGAGGTATTGATCGCTTCTGCAAGAGTCCAGTGCATACGGTCACGTACCACCGGTTTGCCATTCCAATCTGTCGTGTATACAATTCCCGGTGCACCATCTGCATTCCAGCCATCTTTTATTGCTGTTGTGTAAAGTTTCTCTGCTGCCTGGAGATATTTTTCCAGTTTTTCTTTCTCTTCTCCGCAGTTTGCAAGTGCCCACTGTGTGATCAGTCTTGCCCATTCGATTCCGTGGCCCGGTGTCGCTCCATATGGCTTGAACGGATCATCCGGACGGTCACGGTTGCAGTCAAGATCTGCCACCCATTCCTTCGTAAAATGTTCCGGGATTCTCCAGTTATTATCTTCTGCCCATCCAATTACATGATCAATGATCCTGCCTGCACGGATATGATATTTCTTATCTCCAATAACATCTCCAGCTGCCAGAAAAGCCTCTACCGTGTGCATATTGGCATTTAATCCACGGTAATCATCCAGCACGGTAAATTCCGTATTCCAGGTATCGCAGGCCAGCCCCTCCTCTTCATTCCAGAAATACTGATCATAAACAGCCAGAGCCTCCTCAAGGAGTTCCTCCGCCCCGGACCTTCCGGCTGTCAGTGCGGAAGATGCAGCCAGGATCACAAATGCATGGGCATAACACTGTTTATTGGGCACAATATCTCCTTCCGGTGTTACACCTGCATACCAGCCACCGTTTTTTTCATCGTGAAGCTCTCCCCTCAGACCTTTCAATGCCGCATCCGCAAGTTCTCCGCTTCCCTCATGGCCAAGCATCAGACCCAGACTGTATACATGAACCATACGACAGGTGATCCAGGTTTCCCGGTTTCTGTCCTTCCATGGTGTTCCGTCGTCCCCCAGATAATAGGAACCTCCATTCGGTGAAGGAAACCGATGTCCAAAATTCAAAAGATCCTCACAGGATGCTTTCAGGAATTCCCGGTTTTCTTTTGTGTTAATCTCATATTTGCTGTTCATTTCAACCACCCCATCTGTTTTTCTTTAGGATATCATTCTTTTTGGGGAACTTCAATTCTTTTAGATTATTCTGGCAGACTAATAAAAAAGGAGAATGCCACATACGCATTCTCCTCATATTCAGACTTCTTAATTCCATTACCGCAGCGGTCGCAGACAGTCCTGTATTAATCTTCAAAACAGGTGATCACATAACGATCACTTTCTGTGATCACATCGGAAACATTATCCCTGTCCCAGATCGCATCACTGATGATATCTTTCAGCTTATCATCCATAACGATATTAAAATTCTCCTCGATCACCTGAAACGGAACTCCCTCATTCTTCTGTGCATACTCCATGATAAAATCAAGAATCTTCTCTTCCATACTTCAAAATCTGCCTTTCTGTAAATACTAACGTTTAATATATTACATCAGATTTCCGCAGATGTCCAGATATTTTCCAGACATGTCCATGCGGTATTCCATAGGATATTATGCCAGTATACACACGCCCTTCATATTTCGCTCTATATCAGAATCTGGTATGCCGGTTCACATATTTTGCTTTATATTTTGAGTACACAATGGTCTGATCCTTGTAAAGGCCATAATACCCCGATGCCGCATAGCTGATAGATACTGCGATCAGATAGAAGGATACTCCTTTAAATCCAAACATTTCAAAAGCAATCAGGATCGAAGTGATCGGACAGTTGGTCACACCGCAGAAAACTGCTGCCATTCCGCAGGCTGCACAGATTGACGGAGAAATTCCCATGAGATTACCCATCACACAGCCAAAGGTGGCTCCGATGCAGAAAGAAGGTACGATCTCTCCCCCACGGAATCCTGCACGCATAGTCAGTGCAGTAAGCACCATTTTCCAGAAAAAGGCGAAAGTATCCGCCTGTCCGTTTTCCACCGCTTTTTCAATAAGCTCCGCACCAGCGCCCATATATTCATTTGTTCTCAGAATAAAGGTGACAACAATGACCAGGCAGGCGCCCACTGCAACCCTGACATATTTATTCTTAAACCATCTGCCATAAAGTCCTGCTGCACCATTCAGCGCAATACAGAACATAATGCTGACAACTGCACAGCCCAGAGCGATCACTCCCATTTTCAGGCCAGTTTCCACAGTCAGTGCCGGAATATCCGTCACATGAAAACTTTCAGGTGTGACTCCCATTCCGGCTGCAAATCCGGAAGCAATCAATGACGCGATCATACACGGCATCAGTGCTGCATAATACATCACGCCCACACTGACCACTTCCAGCGCAAAAACTGCCGCTGCCATCGGTGTTCCAAACAATGCGGAAAACGCCGCGCTCATGCCGCACATAACAATTACATGACGGTCCTCCTCGTCCAGATGGATCCATCTTCCAAGCTGGTTGGCAATACTTCCTCCAAGCTGGATCGCTGCTCCCTCACGTCCCGCAGAACCACCGGCAAGATGAGTCAGCGCCGTTGTGATAAAGATCAGAGGCGCAGAAAGGATTGGCACATCATCTCTGGAACGCACGGTAGAAAGAACCTGATTGGTCCCTCCATCCTCTTTTCCAAGCTTCTCATACAAAAATACAATGACAAGTCCGGATAATGGCAGCAAAAGAAAAATCCATTCATGCGCCTTCCGGTAACTGGTCACTGCCTTCAACGTAAAAGAAAACAGTGTGCTGGCAGCACCTACGATACATCCTGTAATGACAGCAAAAACCAGCCACTTGATCAGATTTGAGATATCCCGGCTGATTCTTGCACTGTAATAATATAAATGTTCCTTTAATCTTTTGTTATGATCGATCCCCATGTTCCTTCCCTTCTTTTCTTTACTGTCTGCATTATACTACATTTTTCCTCTCAGTAAAAGCAGGAAGAGAAAGCCCTGTTATTTTTTCTTCCGTGAAATATGCCTGTGTATCAGGATCGAGAATACACTGATCATCACAAGAAGCACTGCGGAGAGCCAGAATGCCGGAGACTTCGGATTTTTGATATTTGCTCCAAATATTGTAGCGAGAATAACTCCCGGCAGCGTTCCAAGCACGCCACCTGCCATATAGGTTCCAAATGGAATCTTTTCAGCTCCGAGAAACAGACTCACAGCATCTCCCGGTAAAAAGTTCAATGTCCGCATAAAAAATGAAATATACAGGCAATTTCCGTTCTGGTAATCTACTACTGTTTTCAGTTTCGGATATTTAGCTGTAAGACTTTCCACCATGGATGCACCTGAGAAGCGTCCCATCCAATATGGAAGTGCCAATGTGACTGCTCTTCCCAGAAAGTTCACCAGAAGTGCTGTTCCTGTAGAAAACAGATGCCCTACAGCAAGCTGCAGGATCGCAATTGGAAATATAAAAGAGACACTTTTCACTGCATAAAGCCCAAGCATAAGTAATGCAGCCTTAACAGGTTCCTCCGGTGTATAGCTTAAGATCCTTTCCACAGACAGATCCTCTCTATAACGGATACAGAAAAGGAGAAGCACAAGAAGGAGCACCGCCGGCAGATATTTTCTGATGTTATCAATCATTTTTTTCATGGTCTGATCCCTCCGTTTTCAAAAAAAGAGCACCGGCACCTGTTTCCGGTACCGTGCTCTTTCATAAGTTCTGCTTTTTTAAGTTTCAGGATCAGCAGCCTTTCTTCGCTGCCTTTCTCTCCTGGTCTTCCTTCCACATTTCCTCTGCTACCGGCTTCCAGTTTTCAGCATACCGGTCACATTTCGCACAGAGATGCTCTGCACTCTCCGGTGACTGAAGATCTGTGGAATGTGCTCCGGATTTTTCTACCATTTCTCTCAGCTTCTGCGGATTTTCAAGCATCGGGCATGGACGGTACATATTGTCATTAAACGGCTGTCCGTCATGATATGCCATCATCATCGGAGACTGCAGTGCTTCCAGAAGTGTTTTCTCGCGGATATTGGAATCAGAATAATGGATAAACACACATGGATCGATATCGCCGTTTGCATTGATATGCAGATAGCGACGGCCGCCTGCAATACATCCTCCCACAAACTCTGCATCATTCTGGAAATCCATGGCAAACAACGGCTTTGTTGCACGGTATTTACGGATACGCTCATAGGTTTCTCTTCTCTGTGCAGGAGTAGGAAGCAGCTCCGGTGCTGCATCATTTCCAACCGGCATATAATGGAAATACCAGATAAAGTACGCTCCAAGATCGATCAGGCTGTCGTAAAATGCCTCTGATGTGATAGACTCGAAATTTGCACTCGTATAACATGCAGAGATACCAAATACAAGCTTCTTCTCTCTGAGAAGATTGATGGCCTTGATAACCTTCTGGTATACACCATTTCCTCTTCTGCCATCTGTTGCAGTCTCAAATCCTTCCAGTGAAATTGCAGGAACAAAGTTTCCTACCCGAAGCATATCATTTGCAAAAATCCTCATCGATCAGTGTTGCATTTGTGAAGGAAAGGAAGATACAGTCATTATGTTTCTCGCAAAGACGGATCAGATCCTTTTTTCTTACAAGTGGCTCTCCGCCTGTGTAAATATACATATAAACGCCAAGCTCCTTACCCTGGCGGATGATGTCATCGATCTCATCGTAGGTGAGGTTCAGCTTGTTTCCATACTCTGCTGCCCAGCATCCTGTACAGTGCAGGTTACATGCACTTGTTGGGTCAAGAAGGATTGCCCACGGGATATTACAGCCATATTTCTCACGGCATTCATCCTGTTTCTTCCAGCCTGCAAGATTTGCATTGATAAAGAAGTTTGCAACCAGAGTTTTCATAACATGCGGATCAATATCAGTTACCAATCTATGAATAAACGGATAATACGGATGTTCCGGATTAGAAATGGCTGCGCGGATCATTGCTCTCTGTGTAGGAAATCCACCACCGGAAAATTTATCTGCCCAGTCCATGATCTTGATAAAATTCTTATCCGGATCTTTATAAACATAATTGAATGCCTGTTCAAGTCCGAATTTCTTAAGTGTGTTCATTGCGCTCATACTATCTCTCCTTATTTCTCTCAATGTAAATATGCAATCTAGCTAAACGGACATCTTCATTCCGTCACACTGCATTTCGAGTACCAAAGCTTTCTTACTATCTTTGCCTGACTCATGGTGTTACTGTACGTTTTTTCCATTTGAATAACAATAGACAATATAATTGGCATGACCAAAAACTAGGCAAATCTGTTAAAATGCCTAAATATTATTGGCATTTATTCTAAATAACATTAGTTATTTTTGTGCATACTTACTTCACGATGTTTATCCATATAAAAAACACCCTGGCAAAGGCAGAAATATCTTCCGCCCTGCTTCGGGTGTTTTTGATTTATCTTATTACTTTACTACGATATTGATGATCTTCTTCGGTACGTAAATCTCTTTGATGATATTTCCGGAAATCTTATCTGCAACTGCCTTCTTTCCTTCGGCAATCGCATCTTCTTTGGAGATTTCTGCCGGAATACTGATAACAGCCTTGGTCTTGCCGTTGATCTGAACCGGAACCTCGATCTCATCATCCTTCATAAGCTCCTCATCGTGAGCCGGCCACTGTGCATGGAAAACGGAATCCTCATGACCAAGCTTCTCCCAGATCTCCTCTGCAATATGAGGAACAAATGGCGCAAGAAGAATGGTAACTGTCTCGATGGTTTCTTTGTCAACAGCGCCGTCGTTCTGCTTTGCGATAGCGATCAGCTTGTTTGTGTATTCCATAAATCCGGACACTACGGTATTCAGGCTGAAGGCCTCAAGTCTGCTGGTGATATCGTATACCATCTTATGACGGGTCTTCTCCATCTCTTTGGTAGCCGGGATATCTTTCTCAATGCTGTCAAGAGCCAGATTCCAGAAACGTTTCAGGAATCTGGATACACCATCGATTCCTCTGTCATCCCATTCTGCATCCAGTTCCGGCGGTCCTACGAACAGCTCATACATACGTAAGGAATCACATCCGTAATCATTTACAAGATCATCCGGTGAAATAACATTTCCTTTGGATTTACTCATCTTGATTCCGTTTTTACCTGTGATCATACCCTGGTTGAACAGCTTGACAAACGGCTCATCGAAATCAATAGCTCCGATATCATACAGGAACTTGGTGTAGAATCTGGAGTACAGAAGATGAAGAACAGCATGCTCTACACCACCGATATACATATCTACCGGCAGATATTTATCAGCTTTCTCTTTGGAAACCAGTTCTTTATTATTCTTATTATCTACATAACGGAGGAAATACCAGGAAGATCCTGCCCACTGAGGCATGGTGTTTGTCTCACGTTTTGCAGGAGCACCACAGCATGGGCATGTGGTATTTACCCACTCGTCAATAGCTGCAAGCGGTGACTCTCCGGTTCCTGTCGGCTGGTAGCTTTCTACCTCCGGAAGTCTTAACGGAAGCTGATCCTCCGGTACCGGTACGCACCGCATTTCGGGCAGTGTACGATCGGGATCGGCTCACCCCAGTAACGCTGGCGGGAAAATACCCAGTCTCTCAGTTTGTAGTTGACAGTCTTACGTCCGATACCCAGCTTCTCGATGATATGCGGTGCTTCCTTCTTCAGTACGGAAGATTCCATTCCGTTCCACTCACCGGAGTTGATCATGGTTCCGGAAGCCTCTGTGTAAGCTTCTGTCATATTCTGAATTTCTTTACCATCTTTTGCGATAACCTGGATGATCGGAATATCGAATTTCTTTGCGAACTCAAAGTCACGGTCATCATGAGCAGGTACACACATGATAGCACCTGTACCATAATCAGCAAGTACATAGTCAGAAAGCCAGATTGGAAGCTTCTCGCCGTTCAGCGGATTGATCGCATAAGTACCTGTGAACACACCGGTCTTCTCTTTATCCTGAAGACGGTCTACATTGGATTTCATGGAAGCATCAAAGATATATTTCTCTACAGCCTCTCTTGTCTCGTCTGTTGCAAGAGATTTTGCAAGAGCATGCTCCGGTGCAAGTACCATGAATGTTGCTCCATGAAGAGTATCCGGTCTTGTTGTATAGACCGTGATCTTCTCTTCTCTTCCCTCAACCGGGAAATCGACCTCTGCGCCGTAGGATTTGCCGATCCAGTCTGTCTGCATCTTTTTAACCTTCTCCGGCCAGTCCAGTTTATCCAGATCACTTAAAAGTCTGTCTGCATATTTTGTGATGCGGAGCATCCACTGACGGAGGTTCTTTTTGGTAACCGGAGTGCCACAACGCTCGCAGCATCCGTTTACAACCTCTTCATTTGCAAGACCTGTCTTACAGGAAGGGCACCAGTTGATCGGGAACTCCTTCTCATATGCAAGCCCCTCTTTGAACATTTTTACAAAGATCCACTGTGTCCATTTATAGAATTCCGGATCTGTTGTGTTAACCTCCATATCCCAGTCATAGATCGCTGCGATATCGTTGATCTGACGTTTGATATTTTTGATGTTTGCTGCTGTAGATACTGCCGGATGAACACCCATCTTGATGGCATAGTTCTCAGCCGGGAGACCAAAAGCGTCCCATCCCATCGGATGGATCAGGTAATAACCCTGAAGCATTTTATAGCGGCTCCATACATCAGAGATCACATAGCCTCTCCAGTGTCCTACATGAAGACCGTTTCCGGACGGATACGGGAACATATCCAGACAGTAGTATTTCGGTTTCTTGCCATCATTGACATTTACCGGCTTTTTCTCCCAGTTTGTGCGCCATTTCGCTTCGATGGCTCTATGGTTATAAGGTGCAGCCATTTTTTTATTCCTCCTGACAAATTACTCAGTATTAATACTTTAATGCTTTCACACACTGCTATTAATTTTAACTACTTATGATGTATTTGTCAAACAAAAATCCAAAAACAGCCCTTTTCCATCAAAATATACATGAACCTGCAATCCTGGCCTGGTTTAGTTGACGCTTCTTTTTTCACATGATATAATTTCCTGCATGTATTTTCCTATATTATACATACCATACATATTTATCTTAGGAGGGAACGCATAAATGAAATCTTTTTATTCCTGGTACCGGAAGCATATTACCGGTGCGATCTTTACAGGACTGATCCTGGGTATCCTCACAGGACTTTTCCTAGCCGGACGGTTTGAACCTGTCCTCACTGTGACCAGTCTGATCGGAAGTATCTACATGAACGCCCTGAACATGATGATCTTTCCCATGGTCTTCTGTTCCATTGTCATTGGAATCTGTTCCATCGGAAACGCACGTACTACCGGCAAGATCACTGCAGCATCCATGATCTATTTTCTCTGCACAACGGCACTTGCCAGCCTGTGCGGACTGATCATCCCGAGACTGATCCATCTCGGAAAGGGAGTCAAATTTGAGATGGCAACAGCAGATATCCAGGCTACAGAAATGAGCAGTATCCTTGACACCCTGAAAAACCTGATCCCTTCCAACCCAATCGCCGCATTTGCTGACGGAAACATGCTCCAGGTTCTGGTGTTTGCCCTGATCATCGGTTTCACACTGATTGCAGTCGGTGAAAAAGGAACTCCATTCCTGAATCTGATTGATTCCGTCAATGAAGTATGCCTGAAAATCATCACAACCATCATGTACTTTACACCCATCGGTGTTTTCTGTACCATCGTACCGGTTGTGGAAGCCAACGGAACTGAAACGATCATTTCCCTTGCAACACAGCTTGTCATTCTGTATGTGACATTCTTTGGCTTCGCTATTGTAGTGTACGGTCTCTCTGTAAAGCTGATCGGCAAACAAAGTCCGCTGAAATTCCTGAAAGCGATCCTGCCAGCAGCACTGAACGCCTTCGGAACCTGCTCAAGCTCCGCAACCATTCCATTAAGCAAGCAGTGTATGGAAGAAGAAATGGGCGTATCCAACCAGATCACCAGCATCGCCATTCCTCTTGGTGCTACCGTTAATATGGATGCTGTATCTATCCTGATGTCCTTTATGATCATGTTCTTTGCAAACGCCTGCGGGATCCATGTAAGTATTCCTCTTATGATCATTATCCTTCTTGCAAACGTACTGCTTTCCGTTGGTACTCCAGGTGTTCCCGGTGGTGCTATCGCATCTTTCGCAGCACTGGCAACTATGGCCGGACTTCCTGCCGGAGTTCTTGGTGTTTATATCAGCATCAATACCCTCTGTGATATGGGCGCCACCTGTGTCAATGTTATCGGTGACATGGCATGCTGCTCTGTACTGAAAAATGTTATCCAGATTGAGGAAGAAGCATAAACAAATCTTTCTGAAGTGTTATTTAAACAGAATGCGAATTACTTTACATAAAACATTTTATGTAAAGCAGCAATAGCAAAAGCCGTAAGATATATGTTTAAGAAACTTTCACATATACTTACGGCTTTTCTGTTTATCAACTGTTCACATCCTGTATTCTTTATACTGTTTAACGTAAATGATGTAACACAGAAATTTATATTTCATTTTGCTGACTTTATTTTTTCAGAACACGGTAATTTTCTTCTCTGTCGTAATCCTTATGGACCCCATCGTCCTCATATAAGGTATACTCCGCACCTTCATATCCGAGAAGCTGCATATTTTTTGTATCCAGAGCTGCCACACATTCCGCTGCTTCTGCAACCGGAATACATTTTCCCTTCCGGATAAACAACGGAATCTCATTCAGTGCCACCTCTACATAATGAACACCCTTTTCAAGGATCTCCTCTGCAATGGTTCCATCCGGAAGGAATTTCACAAACTTCATCTCCTCTGGAAGATATACATAACGGCCTCTTGCGTTCTGTTCATAAACCGGAGCGATCATGATCTCATTTCCAAGAAGCAGCTGGTCTTCCACATGTACAGCAATCTTATCCTCCGGATAAACAAAGCCCAACGGCCGGAAATACATATCATCGTTCAGAGCCGCCTTCATATATTCACTGTAAAGATACGGAATAAGACGATATCTTACACCGATCACATGACGGAAATCTTCCACATTTTCAAACTGGTAGCATTCCTGCTCTCTGGTACCGATCGCTGTATGATCACGCATCAGCGGTGTGAATACTCCAAGTGCCAGGAAACGAAGCAGCAGTTCTCTTGTTGTATCAGCGCCAAATCCACCCAGATCTGCTCCTGCATACAGGAAACCACACATATTCAGAGATGGCATCATCTTCAGGTTCAAAAGGATATGAGCCCACCAAGATTTATTATCGCCGGTCCAGATCCCACCATAACGATGCATACCAATATAGGATGATCTGGAGAACATCAGAAAACGTTTTTCCGGATCGATCCGTTCAAAAGCCTCCCCTGCTGCTCTGGTCATATTGTAGCCAAACAGGTTATGGACTTTGTCATGCCGGATCTTTCTGCCATCCACATTATGGTAAAATCTCCGATAATCTTCCGGATTGTTTGCAACATTGCGAAGTGCACTCTGCATCTTCCAGATATGGATCTTTCCTTCCGTATCTTTTGCAAATTCTCCTGCAAGCTCTTTGACCTCTTTCATTCCCTCTGTGGAATAGAAGATCGCCGGCTCATTCATATCGTTCCAGAAACCGTCGATTCCCTTCTCGATCAGGAAACGGTATTTGTCACCGAACCATTTTCTGGCATCTTTGTTCAATACATCCGGAAAATGAGTATCCCCCGGCCATACAGCAGCTACAAAATCACTGCCGTCCTCTCTCTGGCAGAAGTAGTGGTTTTTGACACCCTCCTCATAAACATCGTATCCCGGCTCTACCTTGACGCCGGCATCGATGATCGGGATCAGACGGATATCCTGATCCTTCAGTTCCTTTACGAATTCCGGAAAATCCTGAAAATTCTCTTCACTTAATGTAAAGTCCTTATAAGACTGCATATAATCAATATCCATATAGATCATATCAATAGGAATATGATTTTCACGATATCCAGCTGCAACCTTCCGGAAATCCTCTTTTGTAGTATAGCCCCATCTGCTCTGGCCAAATCCAAAGGCAAATTTCGGCGGGATATAGCTTCTTCCGATCACATGACGGAACTGCTTTACAATATCATAGGGACTCTCCCCTTCGATCACATAAAGCTTCAGGTCTGCATTTTCGCAGGTTACCTTCATGGTATCCATTCTGGTATAGCCAATGTCAAAGGTGATCGCTGCCGGATAGTCAAAAAACATTCCAAAGGTTTCTTTTCCGGACACAATGATAAGATTATGTGCACCGTACAGGGAATGTTTATCCTCTGTATGCTCCGGATCATCGGTACAGTTACTGGTGTAAATGAATCCTCTCTTGTTGATACCGCGGTTGGATTCTCCCAATCCGTAGACGATATCCTCTTCATCCATGATATAAGTAAAAGAAAATCCATCTTCTGCACAGATTTCTCCATATCCTGGCTTTCCTTCTGCTGTCTCAATGTTTTCTGTCAGTGCCTCAGTCTCAAAGGGCTCTCCATATACATATTTTTTTATCATTTTTCCCTCTCCTGTTACAGATTTCTGTAAAGAACAAATGCCTCATAAGGTTTCAGGACCACTTTCTTTCCAAAATCCTTTCTTCCAAGATTTGTGATCAGACATTCTGCATTTTTCTGAAATTCTTCCGGAATTTCCATTTCTGCCACATGCTCACTGAAATTGCAGACTGTGAGAAGCTTCTCTCCCTCAAGGGTTCTGGTATATGCAAAAATCTGATCATGCTCTCTGTAAAGTGCCTCAAAAGTGCCGTAAACGATCACCGGTTTTTCTTTTCTTAAACGGATCAGCTTCTGATAATAATGGAAAATAGAATTCGGATCTGAAAGCTGCTGCTTCGCATTGATCTCCTTATAATTAGAGTTTACCCTGATCCATGGCGTTCCCTCCGTAAAGCCGGCCTGATGAGAATCCTCCCACTGCATTGGTGTTCTGGCATTGTCACGTCCTCTCAGCATCAGGCACTTCATCATATATTCCGGTGTATAAATACCTGCTTCTGTATATTCATGGAAATACTGAATACTCTCGATATCACGATAATCCTTAAGCTCTGTAAAATAAGCATTGGTCATTCCAAGCTCTTCTCCCTGATAAACATAAGGAGTTCCCTGCATCATATGAAGACAGGTTGCCAGCATCTTGGCTGAAGTTTCCCTGTATGCCGGATTATCATTTCCAAATCTGGAAACACTTCTTGGCTGGTCATGATTTCCAAGAAACAGACTGTTCCATGCTTTTCCCGCAAGCTCTTCCTGCCATTTGATCATAACCTTTTTAAATTCCTGGAAATCGTATTTCTCGGTAGTCCATTTACCATGGTCTGATCCCTGGTCCTCTACATGCTCAAACTGAAACACCATGTTCAGCTCATTCCTGTCCTCACCTGCATATTTCTGTGCCTCTTCGATAGTCACACCGGAGGTTTCTCCAACTGTCATCACATCGTATCGGGATAAAACCTCTCTGTTCATTTCCTGAAGAAACTCATGGACCCTCGGGCCATGGACGCAGTAAGGACCAAAATCACCGTATAATCCTCCATTCATTTCTCCATCCGGATATGACTGATCCTTGGAGATCATGCTGATCACGTCCATTCGGAAACCGTCGATTCCTTTTTCACACCAGAAATTCATCATATCGTAAACTTCCTGACGAACCTTTTCATTTTCCCAGTTCAGATCCGGCTGTTTTCTTGAAAACAGGTGAAGATAATACATCTCTGTCTGAGGATCATACTCCCATGCAGGTCCTCCGAACGCACTTCCCCAGTTATTCGGTTCTTTTCCATTCACCGGCTCTCTCCAGATATAGTAATCCCTGTAAGGATTATCTTTGGATTTCCTGCTTTCAATAAACCAGTTGTGTTCATCGGAAGTATGGTTTACGACCAGATCCATGAGGATCTTAATGCCCCGTTTATGCGCTTCTTCAAGAAGCTTTTCATAATCCTCCATGGTTCCATATTCTTTATAGATCCTGCGGTAATCGGAAATATCATAGCCATTGTCATCCTGCGGAGATTCCAGCATGGGTGAGATCCAGAGAACATTTACTCCCAGTTCTTTCAGATAGTCCAGTTTTTCTATAATCCCGGGAATATCACCAATTCCGTCTCCGTTGCTGTCCTTAAAACTTCTCGGGTAGATCTGATATACCACGCTTTCTTTCCACCAGTTTTTTTTCATGGTAAATTGCCTCCTTTTTCTGTTGATTCTGAAATCAGCATATCCTATCCCACCTTTAAAATCAATAAGTTTCTCGTGAAACTTAAATTACTGCCAAACTTTTCTGTTTTTTTTATGCAGTTTTAACAATAAAGCACTACTGGCCTCTAAAAATAATTTCCAACCGTATTTCGATGATGTGCCAGGAAAAGTCATCACAACATAAAAAAAGAGATCCTGCTACTCTTTTACAGAATCTCTCTTTACAAGCCAGACAGGGCTTTTTACATTTTTTTCGGCAGGTTCCTTTCCCTCTGCCATAAGAAGCAGCTTCCGCAAGGCCAGAACTGCTTTCTGATGAACATCCTGATGAATGGTGGTCAGCTTTGGCCTGACGATCTGCGCATAAAAATTATCATCAAAGCCGGTAATGGAAATCTGATCCGGAATCCGGATTCCCCTGTCTGTAAAAAAATTGATGGCCTCCACAGCTGTGTAATCCGAAGAAAATGCCAGTGCCTTTGTCTCCAGAAAATGAGGCAGCAGCTCTTCATATTTTTTCAGTCTGCGCCGGGGTTCCTGGGGAACCACCACATAGCGGGAGCGGCTGCAGAAACCGCCATTTTTTTCCATAGCCTGTTTGAATCCAAGCCATCTGGCATAATCACTGTCCTGCTCTGTTTCCGCAACAAAAAGTGCCCGGTGGTATCCACAGGAATACAGATATTCCCCGATCTGATATCCGCCGGAATAATCATCCACTCCTACATTCTGAAAGCTATATCCACCCTTCGGATAGGCATCGATCAATACCATTTTTTTATTCAGCTTTCTGGAAAGCTGATGAGACTGTTCTTCATTATACCCTATAATGATAAGACCCTCTACATTCCAACGGGATGCCATATCTACCACATTATCGATCCGTTCACCGCCAATGAGCATAATATAATAGCCTCTGTTTTCTGCTTCGACCTGCAGCGTTCCGGTGATCTCTCCCACAAAAGAATCCTGCAGAGACTGCATACCATGAATGAAGGAAAAACCAAGAACCACTCCAATGATCCTTGAGCCGTGTCCGGATAGCATCACAGATCCCATGTGGGGAACATAATTCTGCTCCTTCAGGATCGCCGTGATCCGGTCAATGGTGCTCTGTGAAACCCGTTTTGTATTTCCATTGATCACATTGGATACGGTTGTACGACTGACACCTGCCATATCCGCGATATCCTGCAGCCTTATCATTTCATTGAATACTGCATCAGCTCATAATGAAGCTCACAGCCCTCATAGATTTCTGCCGGAAGTAATGCTCTGGCAACTACTTTCAGTTCCTCCTCCGGCTGGTCCACACGCTTCAAATGTGCATAATCTCCGTCAATCTGTTCCACGATATAATCACATACTAACATTTTTTGTCCTCTCTCTTTTCTTTTTTGCTCATACTTCAATAACCTGTATGAGCACAATTCGTTTCTCTGACTGCTTATTCACGAATGCATCTAAAAACAGGCTACAGCAAATGCTGCAGCCTGTCAACTCTTTATTCTGCCCTCAAAAAATATCTCTGTTTATTCGTCAGCGCCGTCGACCTTACTTGCACGTGCTGCGATTTCTTTCTCCTGGATATCACTCGGAGCCTGCTCATAGCGTGCAAACTCATAGGAGAAATCTCCGCTTCCACCGGTCATGGAACGAAGTACTGTGGAATAACCATAAATCTCAAGCAGCGGAACATCTGCCTCAATAATGGTATTTCCTTCGTGATCCGGATTCATTCCAAGAACACGGCCACGTCTCTTGTTCAGATCACCCATAACATCACCGGTATATTTATCCGGAACGGTAACCTTCATGGAGATGATCGGCTCAAGAAGTACAGGAGAAGCCTCCATAAAGCCCTTCTTGAAGGCAAGGATCGTTGCCATCTTAAATGCCATCTCAGAAGAATCTACCGGATGATAAGATCCATCGTAAAGGGTTGCCTTCACACCAACAACCGGATATGCAGCCAGAGGTCCCTTGAGAACACATTCCTGAAGTCCCTTCTCAACAGCCGGGAAGTAATTCTTCGGAACTGCACCACCTACAACTACCTGCTCAAATACATAAGGTGTTTCCAGATCGCCGGATGGCTCAAAGCGCATCTTAACATGACCATACTGTCCGTGTCCGCCGGACTGTTTCTTATGTTTGCCTTCTACATCTGACTTCTTGCGAAGTGTCTCACGGAACGGAACCTTCGGTTTGGAAAGTTCCACATCTACTTTATAGCGTTCTTTCAGCTTGCTGACAACGATATCCAGATGCTGATCGCCCATACCATAGATCAGGCTCTGGCGGTTAGCACTGTCATTGACAACCTTAAGAGTTCTGTCCTCTGTCATCATCTTGGCAAGGGACTGTGCGATCTTATCCTCATCGCCCTTCTTCACTGCCTTAAATCTCTTATATGTATATGGTGTGGAAAGTACAGCCTTCGGATAAAGGATCGGATTCGCCTTGGTTGCAAGGCTGTCACCGGTCTGTACACTGCCAAGCTTGGCAATGGCACCGATATCCCCTGCAAAAAGCTCCGGAACTTCGATCGGTTTGGAACCTTCCATGACATAAAGCTTGTTTACACGCTCCTCTGTTCCTTTCTCTACATTAAGAAGTGTATCATCGGATTTCAGCACACCGGAGCATACCTTGATCAGAGAATATTTACCAAGGAACGGATCCGCGATGGTCTTAAATACATAGGCCGATTTTGCTTGGCAAAGTCATAATTGGCCTCAAAGATCTCGTTAGTCTTCTGTGCGATACCATTGCAGGAACGTCCGCTTGGGCTTGGGAAGTAACCGCAGATATCATCCAGAAGGTTAGATACACCGCGAAGGTTCACCGGTGATCCCATGCATACCGGAACAATACTTCCATCCTGTACATTGGTTGCAATAGCGGCGGAAACCTCTGCTACGGAGAAGGTATCTCCCTCAAAATAACGATCCATAAATTCTTCGCTGGTCTCTGCAACAGACTCCATCAGAGTTTCATGGTATTTCTCCAGGTATTCGGTCAGGTAATCAGGAACCGGGCATTCTTCCTTGCCGGCCTTGTCAATGTATCTTCTTCCGGCCTGTTTCACAACATTGACATATCCTACGAACTTGCCGTCCTCACGGATCGGAAAATGAAGGGGAGCGATTCTCTTGCCATACAGCTCTGTCAGCTCTTCCACAACCTCACGATAGCTGACATCATCCACATCCATATCTGTAACAAAGATCATACGCGGAAGTTTATATTTCTCGCAGAGATTCCATGCCTTCTGTGTTCCTACCTGAACACCGGCCTTACCGGAAACAACGATGATCGCTGCATCTGCGGCACTGACTGCTTCCTCTACTTCTCCCACAAAATCGAAATATCCAGGTGTATCCAGCACATTTACTTTCATCTTATCCCATGGTACCGGAATCAAAGAAGTTGTGATGGAAAAATGTCTCTTTATTTCTTCCTTGTCATAATCGCTGACAGTATTGCCATCCTCAACACGTCCGAGTCTGCTGGTCATACCTGCCAGATAAGCCATTGCCTCAGCCAGTGTTGTTTTGCCTGCGCCACCATGACCTAATAGGACTACATTTCTGATTCGGTCTGTTCTGAAAACGTCCATATGTAATACCTCCCTGTTTGTCTTACTTAATATGTTCACATTTTACTAAATTTCCATGCAAATTTCAAGTATTTTATTCAATTTTGACAACTTTTTTTCAGAAAGTTTTTCGTATTACCGTCAATTAACACAGAACAGTCGTCTATCTTTCAGAATTTCCGGTTTACATACTTTTTCACGGCATCCACAGAACGGTTCAGTACCAGCTCTTCCGGAAAATCCAGTTTGGTCAGAAGGTCTCTGGCAAGATCAAATTCCCCGATCAGAAGGTCAAAATGGGCATCACTGTCCATAACCACAGGTACCCGATATTTTTTGCAGTATTCCAGCATGATGGTATCATTCTCCACTGCATTCTCACGGTTACAGTCAGGTCCATGGAGTGATTGTTCAGCTCCAGGACTTTACCGTATTCTCTGGCTCCCTGTACAAGCGCCTCATAGTCAACCTCGTATCTTCCGTCATCCGGATGTCCGATGATATTGACACACGGATTCTTCATAGCATTAAGATAGGCCTCCGTATTCTCCTGTCTGCTGCCTGGTCTGATGCATGGAACATGAAGACTTGCAATGACCACGTCCAGCTTCTCCAGAGTTTTCTGCTCAAGATCTACCGTTCCCGCCGCATCCAGGATATTTACCTCCGAACCCAGAAGCAGCTGGATCCCGTACATTTCACGGGGTACTACCTTTATATTCTGGAAATAAAACTTATGACAGGTTCCGGGCATTTTCGGTGCATGCTCTGTGATTCCCAGGAG
>ENA-OQCE01000029-OQCE01000029.1-human-gut-metagenome-genome-assembly--contig:-NODE-29-length-55339-cov-5.146273_pt1 | contig 55339 bp, 65 predicted proteins | sample MGYA00242495_ERZ504572 | MGnify/ENA primary metagenome ERZ504572 (study PRJEB26092, sample SAMD00036228) | human gut metagenome | host: Homo sapiens | study: EMG produced TPA metagenomics assembly of... | reverse complement strand
TTCCCGCTTCCGCTGTACTGTGCGACGGCAGACGAATTTTAGGCAATGACTGTTGGGAGGCAGAGAAATATGAACGAGACAGAGAAACGAGACAGAAGAGACGAAAAAGAAGAAATCCGGTACCATGTGATTTTCTACGGCCAGGTGCAGGGCGTGGGGTTCCGTTACCGGGCGTATTATGCTGCCTACCAGCTCGGACTGACCGGCTGGGTGAGAAACTGCTGGGATGAGACGGTGGAGATGGAGGTGCAGGGTGATGAGGAGACGATCACGGAGATGATCAAAAGGATCCGCACCTCCAGCTACATCGAAATCACGGATGCAAAATGGACGAAGATTCCGCTGGAATCGGAATTCGGTTTTCATATCCGTTGATCAGGGCTGCTTTTTCTCTTTTTCCGGAATTTCGACAAGAATGATATCGTTGCCGATCTGGCAGATGCGGTCCCATGGGATCACAAAATCCTCGCCGTGGCAGAAAAAGCCGCAGAATTTCACAGGACCCGGAAGAACGAGTCCGGTAAGATGTCCCGTTTTTGGATTGAATTCCACATCAATCGGACAGCCGAGCGTTTTGCAGGTACAGATATTGATAACTTCTTTCTGGCGGAGATCTACAACGCGCATGCGGTGCTCCTTTTTACAGATTCCTATGGAAAAACATATGCGAAAATGTTGCTGCAGTTGACTTGAATTTCACGGAAAAATGCGTATACTGTAAAAGTAGAAAACTTTCCGAAATACTTATTTAGAAACGAGGACGAAAGATATGAGATGTCCATTTTGTAATCAGGATAATACCCGGGTTGTGGATTCACGCCCGATTGAAGACAGCAATGCGATCCGCCGCCGCCGGATGTGCGATGTCTGCGGCAGACGCTTTACGACATACGAAAAAGTGGAGACGATCCCTTTGATCGTCATCAAAAAAGATATGAACCGCGAGCAGTATGACCGCTCGAAAATCGAGACCGGCATCCTGCGCGCCTGCCACAAACGGCCGGTGTCCGCGAGAAGATCAACGAGATGGTCAACAAGGTGGAGACGGAGCTTTTCAACGGCGAGGAACGCGAGATTCCAAGCTCTGTGATCGGAGAGAAGGTCATGCATTACTTAAAAGACCTGGATCAGGTGGCGTACGTCCGTTTTGCGTCGATTTACCGCGAGTTCAAGGATGTCAACACGTTCATGGACGAGCTGAAAAAGATGCTCGACAAATAGCGGGAGGCAAAAAAATGGAAGTGTCGAACTATATTAAAATGCGCGATCAGATGCAGGAGCGCTTTCTGACGTACGATCAGAAGGAGATCGAAGGGAAGTATGGCTTTGCCTTTGATGACGATTATTTCTATGTGCCGTACCTTTTTGAGGAGTGGAGAGTGAACCGCCATACCGGCGTTGTAGAGGCTCAAAAGACCATTTTCTTCATGTGCACCAGGGCAGTTTCAATGAGACACTGACGATTTTCGACCTGCTCTGCTGCGGAAAGAAGGAGATTGTGCTCGCCGGCACGTATGCGCGCACCAATTCCTTAAAGGGAACGATCAAAGGCCGCACGATTGCGTCCGGCGTTCACGACAGCCGCGCCGCACGGTATGACGGGCATGTGGAACAGCTGAAAAAAGCATGCGTTTCCCTTAGCGGAAAACCATATTCCCCGGGAGACGCTGCTTTTGTTTTTCATGTCTTTCCGTTTCTGCCGCTCGTCTTCCAGTTCTGGGAGTCCGATGAGGAATTCCCGCCGGTGCTGAAGTTTATGTGGGATGAAAACGTCCTCGATTATCTGCGGTTTGAGACGCTGTATTACGTGATGGGAGACTTCCTGGACGCACTGGATCAAGCCTTCGATGCATGTAAAACAGAAGCCTGATACCTTTTGTGAGACAAAATCTTACGAAAATTTTCCGAATGTTTATAAAAATTTCAGTATACGAATCCCCTGGTTTAATGCTATAATGAGTGAAAGTAAGTAAAAAGAGAGAAGAGAAAGGGGAATGCATATGGCTTTTAGCATGAAAGTAACACCGGAAATAGAGGAACTGACAAACATCTGTCTGGATAACTCCAAAATGGATGTTTCGCTGTATGGGCAATACGATGTAAAACGCGGACTGCGCGATATCAACGGCGTTGGCGTCCTTGCGGGACTGACACAGATTTCAAACGTTGTGTCTTCGGATATCATTGACGGCGTCAAAACGCCGTGTGACGGACGTCTGTACTACCGCGGCATCAACGTGGAAAAACTGACCCAGGGCTTTTTAAGTGAAAACCGTATGGGATTCGAAGAAGTTGCGTATCTGCTCTTATTTGGAAATCTGCCGAATGAAGAGCAGCTCAATCATTTTAAGACAATCTTAAAACAGCAGCAGTCCCTGCCGAAGAACTTTGTGCGTGACGTTGTTATGAAAGCGCCGACCAAGGACATGATGAACACTCTGTCCCGAAGCGTTCTGACCCTGTACGCGTACGACAACCACGCAGATGATACCTCCCTTCCGAATGTGCTTCGCCAGTGCATTAACCTGATTTCTGTTTTCCCGATGCTGTCCGTCTATGGCTATCAGGCGTACAACCATTATATCAAGGGAAAAAGTTTATATATCCACAACCCGTCGAAGAAGCTTTCGACTGCAGAAAATATTCTTCTGATGCTCCGACCGGATCAGAAGTACACTCCGCTGGAGGCGAAGATCCTCGATCTTGCCTCGTTCTCCACATGGAGCACGGCGGCGGTAACAACTCGACCTTTACAACACATGTTGTTTCTTCTTCCGGAACCGATACGTACTCCGCAATTGCAGCGGCGCTCGGCTCCTTAAAGGGACCGAAGCACGGCGGTGCAAACATCAAGGTTGTGCGGATGTTCGACGATATGAAGTCACACGTCAAAGACTGGACGGATGAGGAAGAAGTATCGAATTACTTAAGAAAGCTGCTGCACAAAGAGGCGTTCGACCAGAAAGGTCTGATTTACGGTATGGGCCATGCGGTTTACTCCATTTCCGACCCGCGTGCGCGCATCTTTAAGAGCTTCGTTGAGCAGCTGGCAAAAGAAAAACACAGAGAGAAAGATTACCGGCTGTACGCTATGGTCGAGGAACTGGCTCCGAAGATCATCGGCGAGGAGCGCCATATTTACAAAGGTGTATCCGCAAACGTCGACTTCTACAGCGGCTTCGTTTACAGCATGCTGGATCTTCCGCTGGAGCTCTACACCCCGATGTTCGCCTGCGCGCGTATCGTCGGCTGGAGTGCACACCGGATGGAGGAACTGATCAACACCGACAAGATCATCCGCCCGGCGTACAAGAGTGTCAAAGATGAAGTGGACTATGTTCCGCTGGAAAACAGATAAAACAGGCAGAAGGGCCGGAGCGTGTCGGGATTTTCCGATCTGCTCCGGCATTGCTCTGTGCAGGAAGTAATGTGTCATTGTGAAAAATAGGAGAGTGCAGGAGAATGAATGAGACAAAAAATTACAGCATAACAAAATCCGGAGCAGTCATACTGGAAGGAGGGGCCAATCGCGGCGTCTTTACAGCAGGAGCGCTGGACTTTCTGATGGAGCAGGAGTATTATATCCCTCATGTGATTGGCGTTTCCGCCGGAGCCTGCAATGCGCTGGACTATGTATCGCGCCAGATTGGCAGAACGAGGGACTGTATGATTGTCACGGATGAGAAAAACCGCTACGTCAATAAGAATATCAAGACAATCGTTGAGAAAAAAGCACTGCTCGACATGGATATGGTGTTCGAACGGTATCCGTATGAGATTTTTCCATTTGATTTTGATACGTATTTTGCATCGCCGCAGACGTGTGAGCTGGTTGTGACAAACTGTGAGACGGGACGCGCGGAATATCTGGATGACCGCGAAAATAAAGAACGTCTGCTTGCAATTGGCCGTGCATCATCGAGCATGCCGATCGCCTGCCCGATGGTGGAGATCGACGGAAACGAGTACGTCGACGGCGGTGTTGCCGATTCGATCCCGATTATCCGTTCCTTAAAGACGGGACACCGAAAAAATGTCATTATTCTGACACGGAATTTCGGTTACCGAAAAAAAGAGGGAACGAGAGGCTGGGAGCTGTATGTGGCGGCATTCCGCAAATACCCGAATCTCGTGCGTGCGCTTGTAAACCGCGCGAAACATTATAACCAGGTGCTCGAATGCATCGAAAAATGGGAAGAAGAAGGCTCCGTCTTTGTGATCCGCCCGGAGATACCGGCGGTATCGCGTCTCGAAAAGGACGAGGAGAAGCTGCGGGAATTTTACCAGCACGGCTATGACCAGATGAAAGCAAATTTTGAGGCTCTGCAGGAGTTTCTGAAAGAAGAATAAAGTTACTGTATAAACGAAAAGAGGATTGGAGAAAGAAGATGAGTGGAAAAAACCAGAAGAACCGGGGAACTATACTGATGCGGATGTTTTACCCGGACCGGAGAGAAAAAAGTGCCTATACGATCGATTACGCGGATCTGTACCGGAAAGGATACCGGGGCGTGATTTTTGATATCGATAATACGCTTGTTCCGCACGGTGCGCCGGCAACGAAGGAGGCGGCTGCGTTCTTTGCGTCTCTTCGGGAGACTGGTTTTTCCACCTGTCTGCTTTCCAACAATCAGAAACCGCGTGTGGCTCCGTTTGCCGATGCGGTCGGTTCTATCTATATCGAAAATGCGCACAAGCCTTCGGTGAAAAACTACCAGGAGCATGCCGGAGAATGGGGATCAAAGAGGAGCAGGCGGTCTTTGTCGGGGATCAGCTTTTCACCGATGTGTACGGTGCAAAACGGACCGGACTTTACAATATTCTGACCGAGCCGATCAATCCGAAAGAGGAAATTCAGATCGTTCTGAAACGGTATCTGGAGCACATTGTACTGTTCTTTTATGAGCGTGATCTGGCCCGCGGCAGGATTACGAAAAAAAACAGTTGAAAAATCGGGAAAAATATTATATTATAAGATAAGCCTATGGTGCGCATTTGGCGCATCGTACTATGTTAAGGAGGAAAAATCAGAATGATTTCAGCAGGAGATTTTAGAAACGGCGTTACCCTCGAGATCGATGGTCAGGTCGTTCAGATTCTTGAATTTCAGCATGTAAAACCTGGTAAAGGAGCTGCATTCGTAAGAACAAAATTAAAAAATGTCATCAACGGTGGTGTGGTAGAGCGTACCTTCCGTCCGACTGAGAAATTCCCGCAGGCTCGTATCGAGCGTGTAGACATGCAGTATCTGTACAGCGATGGTGATTTATTCTACTTCATGAACGTAGAAAACTATGAGCAGATCGCTCTGAACGAAGAGACCATCGGAGATGCTCTGAAATTTGTAAAAGAAAACGAAATGGTTAAAGTATGTTCCTACAACGGAAATGTATTCGCAATCGAACCGCCTCTGTTTGTAGAGCTTGAGATCACCGAGACTGAGCCAGGCTTCAAGGGAGATACCGCACAGGGTGCTTCCAAACCGGCTACCGTTGAGACTGGTGCTACCGTAAGCGTTCCGCTGTTCGTAAACCAGGGAGACAAAATCAAAATTGATACCAGAACAGGTGAATATCTGTCCCGTGTATAAGTAAGACTGTTCCCGCCGTTGTCCGTCACAACTTTCTTTGTGGCGGACACGGTTTTCTAAATAAATAGAATATTCGTCTGAAAAATGGCTGATAAAGGCTGTCGGAAGCAGCCCGGGCCCGTTTTTCTCATCGTTCGAAGTTCCGCGAACCAACGAATCTCTGGCATATACAGATCTGTACAGAGGTTTTTAAGTTGTGTTTTCCGGAGCTTTTTTGTTCCGTAAAGCAAAAATACAAAAGGCAATCAAACAGGAAAGGTGGGAAAAAATGGACTATCAGATGTTCAAAGAGCAGCTTGCCGCGCTGCTGAAAAGAAAAGCCGGCGATGATTTTGAGGTGAAGGTAGAATCGGTGCAGAAGCTGAACGGTATCGAAAAAGAGGCGTTTGTCATCAGCAGAAAGAAGGACTGGATTGCACCGACGATCTACGTGGAGCTTCTGTATGAATGCTGTCTGCAGGGCGTGCCGCTTTCTCAGATTGCAGAAAAGGTACTGGAGCAGTACCGGAAGGTGGAAGCGGAGGCGAGAAGACCGGAGAAAGCTGCCTTTTTTACCAACTGGAAAAATGCTGCGCCGCAGATCTACTGCGAGCTCATTCATGCGGAGAAAAACCGTACGCTGCTCTCCGAAGTTCCGCACAGAAAATTTCTCGATCTCGCGGTCGTGTACTATTACCAGATGCGGGGAAACCGCGTGCCGGATGCGACAATTCTGATCCACGAGACGCACCGGGAGCTGTGGGGAATTTCGGCGGAGGAGCTGGATGCCCGTGCCTGGGAGAACACCTGCGGGATCTGCCGGTGCGCACAGACAGCCTTATGGTGTATTTGAAAGAGGAGTACGGAGTAACATTTCCCCGGTTCGAGCTTGGTCCGCTGGCGGAACAGTTTTACCTGGTCAGCAACCGCAGAGGAAAGCTGGGTGCAATCTGCATGTGCTATCGGCGTGCTGGAGAGTCTTTCGCAGCGCTTTGAGGCAAGTCTTTATGTGATTCCGAGCAGTATCCACGAGTGCATGGTGATTCCGGATTATGATGTGTTCCCGGAGGAGTGTCTTTCCGACATGGTACGGGACGTGAATGAAAAGACGGTCAAGCCGCAGGAGATTCTGTCTGATCACGTTTATTATTACCACCGGGAAAGCGGGGAACTGACGCTGTGTGAGGAAGAAACGTAAGCTGTGTGGCAGAATAGTCTGCGAATAATTTAAGAAAAAAATGGGCGGCTGTGTGGGAAAAATACTTTACAATTGCAGGAGTCTGTGGTAAACTATCATAGTGTGGTTGAGAAAACAGATCACATCAGCGTCTGTAGCTCAGGGGATAGAGCAACGGTTTCCGGTACCGTGTGTCGGGGGTTCGAATCCCTCCAGACGCGTTTTTGCTACATGGCATGCTGCGGCGGGCAGGACCGGCGCAGGATAAGGAAAGCCCCTGCTTCGGTGTGAAGTAGAGGTTTTTTTGCTTACTGAGCATATCAATAACTGATCCGGCGGATCAGTTTTGATGAAGGAGGAAAAATATGGCAAAACCAATGACAACAAAAGATAAAATCCGGGAATGGATTTCCGATAATCTGCGCTACATGCTTCTGATCGGAGCAATTCTCCTGATTGTGGCAGCGGTTCTTCTCATCGTTCATCTGGTGTCACCAAAAAACGATGGAAAATCGAGCGGCGGAACCGTAACAAGCAGCAGCACCGGAAACAATGTGCCGGATAAAAAGACACAGGTAAAAGCAGACAGCAAAGCAGATTCTGAGGACAGCACAGGCATTTCATCGGACGTTTCGGATTCCGCGAATGATTCCAGTGCAGATGCTTCCAGTACCGATACTGCCAGCGCGCCGGATGCAGAGGCTGAGCCGACAAGTGAGCCGGAAGCGGCAGACGATACCAGTAATACAGAGAATACCGATAATACGGCTGTCTCCTTTGCCGCGGACAATGTCCCGGAAGTAAGCACCGTGCTGGAGCAGTATTACACCGCGCTCGGTGCAAGGAATATCAACGGTCTTTTTGCAGTAACAGATAATCTGACCGCGGAGGAGCAGGCGCAGATTGAGGCAGAAAGCGATGTGGAGTCATACGGAGATGTAAAGGCCTACACGATCAGCGGTCCAAATGACGGAACGTACATCGCGTTTGTCAGCAGCAGATGCAAATATCTGGGAATCAACCAGACCCTGCCGATGCTTTCGGAGTATTATCTCTACACGACAGAAGACGGCAGCCTGAAAATCATGGATGATACCGACAGCGATGCGGCCGTAACCGAGGCTATGAAAGCGGCGCTCGAAAACGAAGAAGTCAAAAATCTGATCGAACAGGTTCAGAACGATTATCAGAATGCACTCGATGCAGATGCTTCCCTGAGAGCATATGTAGAGAGCATTCAGTAGGAACAATAGAATAATACAAAACAAAAAAAGCAGTTTCTGGTTTTTATGAAACTGCTTTTTTGGAAGGATAAAACCATGCGCTTAAACAAATACTTAAGTGATGCGGGCGTCTGCTCGCGGCGGGAGGCGGACCGTCTGACAGAAGCGGGCGAGATTACTATAAACGGAAAACGCGCGGAAACCGGCATGCAGGTGGAGCCTGGCGACGTTGTTGTTGTGAAAGGCAAAACCGTTGTCCCGGAGGAGAAAAAAGTCTATCTCGCCTTCAACAAACCGCGCGGCATCGTCTGTACTGCGGAAAAACGGGAGAAAAACAACGTCATCGATTATCTGTCCTACCCGGTGCGGATTTATCCGGTGGGAAGACTCGATAAAGATTCTGAAGGCCTCCTTCTGATGACGAACGACGGTGCGATTGTAAATGGTATCATGCGTGCCAGAAACCGCCACGAAAAAGAATACCAGGTCGAGGTAAACAAAGAGACTACACCGGAATTTCTGAAAAAAATGGCATCCGGCGTGCCGATTCTCGATACCGTGACGCGCCCGTGCCGGATCCAGAAAACGGGAGAGCGCAGCTTTACGATTATTCTGACGCAAGGGCTGAACCGTCAGATCCGGCGGATGTGCGAAGCATTAGGATATCGTGTCACAAAGCTGAAACGTGTGCGGATCATGAATATTCACTTGAAAGACCTGAAAACAGGGGAGTACCGCCCTTTAACGGAAAAAGAATTAGCAGAACTGAAAAAGCAGATCGGGGAGGAAAAGCGATGAACGAGACAGAACGGATGAAGGAACTGGTCAAAAAGCTGAACGAAGCGGCAAAAGCCTATTACCAGGAAGACCGGGAGATCATGAGCAACCTGGAGTACGACACGCTGTATGACGAACTGCAGGTATTAGAGGAAAAAACAGGCGTAACACTCGCCGGAAGCCCGACCACAAAAGTCGGCTACGAGGCGATGGACGAACTGCCGAAAGAAGCGCACGAGTCGCCGATGCTTTCCCTTGATAAAACGAAAGATGTGGAAGTGCTCCGCAGCTTCATCGGGGATCACAAAACGCTGCTATCCTGGAAGATGGACGGTCTGACCGTCGTTCTGACGTACCGCGGCGGTACCCTCGCAAAGGCCGTCACCCGTGGAAACGCGTGATCGGAGAGGTTGTCACGAACAATGCAAAAGTGTTTGAAAATATTCCCTTAAAAATCCCGTACCAGGGAGAGCTGGTTCTGCGAGGCGAGGCGATCATCCGCTATTCCGATTTGAGAAGATCAACGAGGAGATTGAGGATGTCGATGCGAAATACAAGAATCCGAGGAACCTCTGCAGCGGTTCTGTGCGCCAGCTGAACAATGAGATTACGGCAAAACGCCACGTTCATTTTATGGCATTTGCGCTTGTGAGCGCTCCGGAACAGGATTTCGAAAATTCCAGAATCCGTCAGATGGAGTGGCTGAAAGAGCAGGGCTTCGAGGTGGTGGAATACAAGGTTGTCACCAAAGATAACCTCGACGAGGCGATGCAATATTTCTCCACGAAAATCGAGACAAACGATTTTCCGTCCGATGGCCTTGTCGCGTTGTATGACGATATCGCCTACGGAGAATCACTTGGCACAACCGCGAAATTCCCGCGGAACGCTTTCGCCTTCAAATGGGCGGATGAACAGAAGGAGACCACTCTGCTTGAAATTGAGTGGAGCCCGTCGAGAACCGGTCTCATCAATCCGGTTGCGGTTTTTGAGCCGGTCGAGCTGGAAGGAACTTCGGTTTCCCGCGCAAGCGTCCACAACATCAGTATCATGCGTTCGCTGGATCTCGGTGTGGGTGATAAAATCCTTGTCTACAAAGCAAACATGATCATTCCACAGATCTCAGAGAATCTGACGAGAAGCGGCGTGCGCGATATTCCGGAAACGTGTCCTGCCTGCGGCGGTGCCACCCGGATTCAGATGATGAATAATGTCGAGACCCTCTACTGTACGAATCCGGAGTGCCCGGCAAAATTCATGAAGGCATTCACCCTGTTTGTAAGCCGCGACGCGATGAACATCGACGCATGTCGGAGGCAACGCTCGAAAAATTCGTGGGCCACGCTTCATCCGTGAGTTTGCCGATATTTTCCGTCTCGACGCTACCGCGACGAGATTGTGGAGATGGACGGTTTCGGTGAAAATCATACCAGAATCTGATCGACAGCATCGAGCGCGCGAAAAACACAACGCTGCCCCGTCTGATTTTCGGACTTGGCATCTTAAATATCGGTCTTGCAAACGCGAGAATGATCTGCAAAGCCTTCGATTTCGATCTCGACCGGATCCGGAATGCATCGGCGGAGGATTTCGCGCAGATCGACGGTGTCGGAGAAGTGATTGCAAAAAGCATCGTGGATTACTTTGCGGATGAGGAAAATAAAGAACGCCTTGAGCGCCTTCTGTCGTATCTGACGATTGAGAAGCCGCAGGCAAGCCAGGAAGAACAGAAATTAGCCGGTCTTACCTTCGTTATCACCGGAAGTGTGGAACATTTCCCGAACCGGAATGCATTAAAGGCAAGAATCGAGGAGCTCGGCGGAAAAGCCACCGGAAGTGTAACGGGAAAGACGAGCTATCTGATCAACAACGACACGACATCCAGTTCCTCCAAAAACCGGAAAGCGCGCGAACTCGGCGTGCCGGTGATCTCAGAAGAGGAATTTCTGAAGATGACAGAAGAATAACGAAATATCTGCAAAGGCGGTTTGCATCCCGCGCGGAATCTGCTATAATCGGAAACAGACGGCAGAAATTCCTGCCGGAAAAAGCAAACCGCCTGTCTGCGCAGAGAAAAGCGCGGCAGATCAAGAAGAATAGAAACGAGGAAAAAGAATATGCCGGTTAAAGTTCAGGCAGATTTACCTGTAAAAGAAATACTCGAAAGCGAAAATATATTCGTCATGGACGAGACAAGAGCGGTTCATCAGACATCCGTCCGCTGAAGATTATGATCCTGAATCTGATGCCGCTCAAAGAAGATACCGAGTTGCAGCTTCTGCGCTCCCTTTCCAACACCTCCCTGCAGGTTGATGTCACCTTTCTGATGGTGGCAAGCCACGAGGCGAAAAATACATCGACCAGCCATCTGAACACGTTCTATGTGAAATTTGAGGATGTGCGGAAAAATTATTACGACGGTATGATCATCACGGTGCACCGGTCGAGCAGATGGAATTTGAAGAAGTTGACTACTGGGATGAACTGACAAAGATCATGGACTGGACGAACACACACGTTACCTCCACGATGTTCCTCTGCTGGGGAGCCCAGGCGAGTCTGTATCATTTCTACGGACTGAAGAAACGGATGCTTCCGGAGAAGAAATTCGGGCTGTTCTGGCACAAAGTCAACAACCGCAAGATCCCGCTTGTGCGAGGCTTCGATGACGAGTTTTTGGCACCGCATTCCCGCCACACAGAAGTACCGATCGACGATATCCGTGCCTGCAAAGATGTCACGATTCTCGCAGAGTCCGACGAAGCCGGATTCTATCTTGGCATGGCGGAAGAGGGAAGAAAGATTTTTGTGATGGGTCATCCGGAGTACGACCGTATGACGCTCGACGGCGAGTACCACCGCGATAAAGACAAAGGACTCCCGATTGAGATTCCGAAGAACTATTATAAAAACGACGATCCAAATACAAAACCAGTGCTTTTATGGCGGTCACATGCGAACAATCTGTACACGAACTGGCTGAACTACTATGTATACCAGGTGACCCCGTATAATCTTGACGGAACTCCGGATTTTTCGGGAAAATAAGAGAGAAAAAGCCCCCCGCACCGGGCGCACACCGGCTGCGGGGGGTTGCTGTAAAAATCTGCTATAAAAAACGGAAAGCTTTCCGGGCTTACCGTTTGAAATCAAATAATGTTTTCAGCGGAATTTCGAGTGCTTCCGCAATATCCATCAGCTTGTTTAGAGACAGAGAGGTATGACTGTTTGGCGCTTCGATGTTGCTCATATGTGTACGGCTGATCTGGACAGCTTCGGCAAGCTCACTTTGCGTTAATCCGCGTGCTCTGCGATAAAAGCATGGTAAGACCGAGGAGGCGCATCTCCTCCGTATGACGTTCTCCCATTGCTATGGCTCCTTTCTGAACAGAGTGATACAAAGACTTATATAATATTTATCTTAAACGATTAAATACCAAAAAGAAACAACTTTAAATTTTTATAATGCACATGTAAATTGTGCAAAATATAGAAATTATCCATCAGAATAATAGGAAAACAGGAAAAAGAGTTCTTTTGACAAATGAGAGGTTTTTGTGTATGCTGTAGAAAGCACCAACAAATAAAATCGGAGGTTTTTGCATATGAAAGAGTCGATCCATACCATTCCGCTGATGGATGCATTCAAGGCGGAAGATGAGTGCCCGTTCTGCTATCTGGAGCGGGAAGCAGAGCAGCATGCGATTTCGTTTGCGCTCGGTTCCGGCGCATCCTATATGGAGGATGATGTGCGTGCGGAAACAGACGCGATGGGATTCTGCCGCCACCACTATAAAATGATGTACGATTACGGAAACCGTCTCGGAAGCGGTCTGATTTTATCCACCCATCTGAAAAAACTGAACCAGGAGCTTGCCGCACAGATGGATCTGTTTGCACCGGGAAAATCCTCGGTGTTCAAGCGGATGCAGAAGACATCCCTCGACAAACAGGGCCGTGAGACTGCGATCGGCCAGTGGATTGATGAGAAGACGCATTCGTGCTACGTCTGCGATCACTTCAAGGCAAACTATAACCGCTATCTTGATACGTTCTTTGATCTCTACAAAAAAGACGAGGAGTTTGCAAGACTGTTCCGCGAGGGAAAAGGCTTCTGTCTGCCGCATTTTGCGGATCTGGTAGAAACGGCGGAGAAAAAGCTGAATGATAAACAGAAAGCGGAATTTTACCCGACTCTGTTCAAAATCATGAAAGAAAATTACCAGCGGCTGCAGGAAGAGGTAACATGGTTTACTGACAAATTCGATTACCGCAACAAGGATAAGGACTGGGGAAATTCAAAAGATTCCATCCAGCGCTGTATGCAAAAATTAGGCGGCGGCTATCCGGCGGACGAGCCGTTTACGGAAGGATTATAATTCTTGTTTATAAAAGGAGCATAAAGTTTCGATGCAGAAGTTTTATCAGAGATTAAAAGAGAATCAAAAGGAGCGCGCCCGGTGCGCGTTTCTTGTTTTGTATTTCGGCGTGCTGGCGGTGCTGCTGTTTCTGGCGCGCCCGCTGCTGGATACGACGGCGGCAGACCGGGAGTGGAGTATTCACTTTCTGTTCCCATGCCTGCTGGCGTGTATCATACTGACGACAGTTGTCAGTTTCTGCCGGTTTGCTGCAAAGCCGGACCAGAAATCAAAACCGCGCTATGTGGGATGGAAACAGCCGATTCTGATGCTGGCAAACGCAGCCTATCTGTTTGCCACACTGGAATTTGTCACAAACAGCCAGTTCCGGGAGATGAAATGGTATTATGCGTTGTTGAATATCGGTGTCATTTTCGTACTTTCCATTCTCGTTTCCCTCTTTCTGAACTCCATCCGCCGCGCGATGATTTTCATGAACATCTTTTATTTCTGCATGAGTCTGGTATTCTACTATGTTTATCTGTTCCGCGGAGAAGCGTTCCAGCTCATCGACCTGTACAGCATTGCGACGGCGGCGGACGTAGTCGGCGGCTACAAATTCGAGATCACAGGTGAAATCGTGACTTCGTTTATCACGATGATGCTCGTTGTGCGCCTCTGGCTGCAGAGCCGGGAATACCGTTTTGCACGGAAAACGAGAAATAAAATTCTGCTCCGCGTGGCTGCTGCTGCGCTGACGCTCGGAACATACCTGGCGTACATGAATCTGAACTGGAACGCCGAGTTCGGTGTCATCAGTGACCTCTGGAATCCGGCGAAGACATACCGCCAGTACGGAACGACAGTCGGTTTTACCGCGGTCGCCAAATACATGCGCCTGACACCGCCGGACGGCTATTCGAAAGACGAAGTGACAGCGATTGCCGATACGAGCGAGAAAGAGACGAAAACAGAAGATCTTCGAAAAGATAATGCGGATAGCGTGACACCCGTCAACATCATCGCGATCATGAACGAGTCGTGGTTTGACTACCGTTCCGTCGGCGATCCGCAGACGAGCGAGAGCTACATGCCGTTCCTCGACTCGCTGACCGAAAATATCATCAAAGGGCACACGCTGACGTGTACCAAGGGCGGCGGAACAGCAAAAACGGAGTATGAGTTCCTGACCGGAAACTCCTGCAAGCGGTTCCCGGGCATGGTGCCGTACGTCAGCTACTTTACGCACAGCCAGTATTCCCTTGTCACGACGTTAAAAGACCAGGGTTATCAGGCAATTGCGATGCATCCGAACAAGGCGACAAACTGGAAGCGGAGCACGGCATACCGTTTCCTTGATTTTGATGATTTCATCTCGATTGATCAGTCTCCGATACGCCAAGCGGTACCGCGGCATGATCAGCGATCAGGCGAACTATGAGAAGATCGTGGAAACCTACGAGAACAAGGAGCCGGGCAGCCCGTTCTTCCTCTTTGATGTGACGATGCAGAACCACAGCGGCTACACGAACCGTTATTTCCAGGCGGATATCAACTGCAACGGCTACGACAGTGATGAGGCCGATCAGTATTTCTCCCTGTTAAAGCTTTCCGATGAGGCAATTTCCTATCTGATCCGGTATTTCCAGCAGGTGGACGAGCCGACGATGATCATTATGTTCGGCGATCATTCCCCGAACTGCCGGATGCGTTTGAAACATGGATTGCCGGAGACGCCTATCAGAATCTTTCGGTCGAGGATCAGGAGAAGTTCTATGGAACCCCGTTCTTCATCTGGACCAACTACAGCATGAAATCCGAGAGCAATGTCTGGATCAGCACAAATTATCTCTCAAGCTATGCGTTAAGCCTTACCGGCCTGGAACTGACGCCGTACAACGAGTATCTGCTTGACCTGCGCGAGAAGATGCCGGCGCTCAATCACCTCGGCTTTTTAGCAAGTGACGGAACCTGGTACCGCTGGAACGACAGCGATGCGCCGGAGGAGGATCTCGAGTACGAACGGCAGTATGAATGCCTGCAGTACAATGAACTGATCGACAAAAAAGACCGGGATGACAGCTTTTTTACAATTTCCGGTGAAAAAGACGAAGAATAAGGGCTTTCCCTACTTGCCAGAAAACGGAAACCTATGGTAGACTATACTCCGTATGACCGGGAAACCCCGGCGGTAACTTCACGTTTACAATTAAGAATAAGAAAATGAGGTTTTAAAAAGTATGATTGCAGCAAATAATGTGACACTTCGTGTCGGAAAAAAAGCGTTGTTTGAAGATGTCAATATCAAATTCACCGAGGGAAACTGCTACGGATGATCGGTGCCAACGGAGCGGGAAAATCAACCTTTCTGAAAATCTTGTCCGGCCAGCTTGAACCGACAAACGGAGACGTAACCATCACACCGGGCCAGCGTCTTTCCTTCCTCGAGCAGGACCACTTCAAATACGACAGCTATCCGGTACTCGACACCGTTATCATGGGAAATGCCCGTCTCTATGAGATCATGAAAGAGAAAGAGGCGCTGTACGCAAAAGAAGACTTCACCGATGAGGACGGTATCAAAGCGAGCGAGCTCGAGGGTGAGTTTGCAGAGATGAACGGCTGGGAGGCAGAGACCGATGCAGAGCAGCTCTTAAACGGCCTTGGCATTGAGCCGGAACTGCACTACGCACAGATGGCAGACCTGACCGGCAGCCAGAAGGTCAAAGTTCTTCTTGCAAGAGCCCTGTTCGGAAACCCGGACATCCTTCTTCTCGACGAGCCGACCAACCACCTGGACCTCGATGCGATCGAGTGGCTTGAGGAGTTCCTGATCAACTTCGAGAATACCGTTATCGTCGTATCCCACGACCGTTACTTCCTGAATAAAGTCTGCACCCAGATCGCAGATATAGATTACGGAAAAATCCAGCTCTATGCCGGAAACTACGACTTCTGGTTTGAGTCCAGCCAGCTGCTGGTAAAACAGATGAAAGAGGCGAACAAGAAGAAAGAGGAGAAGATCAAAGAGTTACAGGACTTCATCTCTAGATTCAGCGCCAACGCATCGAAGAGTAAACAGGCTACTTCCCGTAAGAAAGCCTGGAGAAAATCCAGCTCGACGATATCAAACCGTCCAGCCGGAAATATCCTTACATCGATTTCCGTCCGAACCGTGAGATCGGAAACGACGTTCTGCAGGTAGAGGGACTGACCAAAACCGTAGACGGCGTGAAAATCCTGGATAACTTAAGCTTCACCCTCGGAAGAGAAGATAAAGTTGCTTTCGTCGGAAGCAACGAGCAGGCGATCACCATGCTGTTCAAGATTCTGACCGGAGAAGAAGAGCCGGATTCCGGTTACTACAAATGGGGCGTAACCACTACACAGGCTTACTTCCCGAAGGACAACACCGCAGAATTCGACTGCGACCTGACGATCGCAGACTGGCTGACCCAGTATTCCGAGATCAAGGACGTAACGTATGTCCGCGGATTCCTCGGAAGAATGCTTTTTGCCGGTGAGGACGGCGTGAAACGTGTCAGAGTCCTTTCCGGAGGAGAGAAAGTGCGCTGCCTGCTCTCCAAGATGATGATTTCCGGTGCAAACGTTCTCGTTCTTGACGAGCCGACCAACCATCTGGATATGGAGTCCATCACTGCACTGAACAACGGTCTGATCAAATTCCCGGGCGTGCTGCTGTTCACCTGCCACGACCATCAGTTTGTACAGACTACAGCAAACCGTATCATGGAGATCCTTCCGAACGGCGCGCTGATCGATAAGATGACCACCTACGACGAGTATCTTGCAAGCGATGAGATGGCAAGAAAACGTCATGTCTATACAATGACAGAGGAAGATAATTAAAGATGAGCAAAAAGACGACAGTTTCCGGCATTCTGCTGGTGTTGCTTGTGCTGGCCACAACGCCGCTTCTTGGAACGGACAACGTTTCGTTCCTGAAGTGGTGGCTTATGACCCTGGTGCTCGGTATTGGATTTTATCCGGCTGCCGCAGCGCTGTTTCCGCGGTTTCATGACCGGGGATGGATGTTTTCTAAAGTGCTTGGCATCGTTGTTTCCGGTTTTGCTGTATTTGCTCTTGGAAGCTTCGGACTGGTTCCGTTTACCGCACCGGTCTGCCTGATCACAGTCGGTGTACTGATCCTGGCTTCTTGGATTTTCGGATGTTTTAAGGTACGCGTCCATGCGCCGGAAATCGACTTCCTGATGATGGAAGAAGTGTTGTTTTTCGCCTTTTTCCTTCTCTGGACCTATCTTGCGGGCTTTCACCCGGAGGCACACGGAACCGAAAAATTCATGGATTATGGTTTTATGAAGGCCATGATGCGCAGCACCGCCGTTCCGGCAGAGGATCTCTGGTACAGCGGAAGCGGTATTAACTACTATTACGGCGGCCAGTTCTATGCCGTATTTCTGACGAAGATTACCTTCACGGATGTAAAGCAGACGTACCATCTGATGCGTACGATGGTGGCATCGTTCGCGTTTGTTCTGCCGTTTTCGATCACCTACCATCTGGCAGAGTCGCGTGCGTGCCACCGCATCCGGAAAGAGGGCGGCAATAAAAGCCAGATTGCACCGGTGCTTGGCGGTCTTCTTTCGGGAGGCGCCGTTTCCCTTGCCGGAAATATGCACTATGTGATTTACGGCTGCATCCGCCAGTGGCTGGGACTGAACGAATCGGCTTACTGGTTCCCGAGTTCGACCCGCTATATCGGGTATGACCCGCTTGTGGAAAATGACCGCACGATTCATGAGTTTCCATCGTATTCCTTTGTGCTCGGCGACCTGCATGCCCATGTGGTGAATGTCATGTTCGTCCTGCTGGTGCTGGGCCTTTTATATTCCTACGTGAAAAATACCTGCCGTGATCCGGAAAAAGAGTGGAAATGGTCGTTAAAAGACGTTCTGCTTCAGCCGCAGATCATCGCGGCGGGCTTTCTGATCGGTGTGTTCCACTGGTCCAACTACTGGGATTTTGTTATCTATTTCGTCGTGATTGCAGGCTTCTCTCTGTACGGTGCGCTGTACCGGTATCATGCGCGGGCGAAAGAGACGATCGGAACGGTTCTCCTGCAGGCTGCAGAAGTTTTTGCAATTGGAACAGTTGTCGCCCTTCCGTTTACAATGAAGTTTGAGACGATGGTTTCCGGTGTCGGCATTGCCAGGCACCATTCGATGCTGTATCAGCTGACGATTCTCTGGGGCCTTCCGACGGTGCTCGTTGTGCTGTTTATCGCAGCCGTTCTGCTAGCATGGCGGAAAAACTGTCATCTTCCGGGCATGGAGCGGCAGGGACAGATTGTACTTGCCGATGGAAAGACGCAGGAAGAGGTGGAAGAGCAGGCCGTTGCCCTGATTCTGGGAGAGAAAAAACCGGAGCCGGGCGAAAAAGAAACGGCGGAAAAGCCAAAAAAAGTTTCTGCCTTCTGTAATTTCTGGAGAGAGATTGCGGTGAGCGATATGGTGATCGGTATTTTAGGCCTCTGTGCCATCGGCCTTATCATCATTCCGGAGCTCGTCTATGTGCGCGATATCTACGAAGAATCGTATGCGCGCTCCAACACGATGTTCAAGCTGACGTATCAGGCATTTATCCTGTTTGGGATCTGCATGAGCTACATCATCACGCGGTTCCTGCTCTGGAAAAAAGAGCGGATTCTGCAGGTGTTCGGCGGAATCGGGCTGGTACTGCTTTTATGGACCTTCGGCTATTTTGGAACGAGCGTGTACTCCTGGTTCGGAAATATTTTCGATCTGTCCGAGTACCGCGGACTCGATGCGACAGCGTATCTGGAAAATGTCTTTTCCGAGGACGCAGGTGCCATCCGCTGGCTGGATGAAACAATAGAAGGACAGCCGGTTGTGCTTGAGGCGAACGGCGACAGCTACAGCGATTACGAGCGCGTTTCCGCAATGACCGGTCTTCCGAACCGTGCTTGGATGGTATGTCCATGAATGGCTCTGGAGAGGGATCCCCGCAGACTTAAATGCCGCGCCGAGGATGTGAAACAGATGTACACCTCGACCGATACGAATGAAGTGCTGCGCCTGCTGGAGCAGTATCATGTGACCTACATTTTTGTGGGAAGCAAAGAAAAGGAGAAATATGGCGATGCGCTGAACGAATCGCTGCTGCAGTCCATCGGAGATATCGTTTACCAGGATACTGCGTCCGGTACGTATATTCTTCAGGTACAGGATACATAAAGAACAAAAACAGGAGAAAAGAACCGCCGGGTGCGGCATCTTTTCTCCTGTTTTTCATATAATACAGGGAATGCAGAAGAAAGTGCGAAGGGCAGACCATGCGGAGATTCCGAAAAGTGCGGCACGTTCCTCTGCCGCTTCTGGCTGTGATGATGGCGGCTATTCTGTTTGCAGAGCTGGCACGGTGTGAAAGAGAAGGCGCGAAAGAGACAGCGGCGGAAGCAGAAAAAAGTGTGCCCCGCCGTGCGGCGCTGACATTTGATGACGGGCCGAATGCGTGCTATACGCCGGAGGTGCTTGAAATTTTAAAAGAAAATGAAATTCCGGCAACGTTTTTTCTGCAGGGGCAGTGTCTTGCCGGAAACGAAGAAATCGTCCGCCGGATGCATGCGGAAGGCCATCTGATCGGAAATCATACGTTTCATCATGTTCAGCTTACGAAAGTATCAGAAGAGGAAGCGAGGGAGGAGGTCGTGAAAACAAGCAATGCAATCTACGAGATCACAGGGGAATATCCCGTCTATATCCGTCCGCCGTTCGGGGAATGGAGAGAGGGGCTGGACCTTGCAGTGACGATGATCCCGGTACTCTGGGATGTGGATTCCCGCGACTGGGAGAGCCAGAACACCGCGTCGATCTGCAGCGCGGTGCTTCCGAATGTGAAGGATGGCAGCATTATTCTCATGCATGACGGCTACCGCGCGACGGTGGAAGCGCTGCGGCGGATCGTAAAAGAATTAAAAGAAGAGGGATACACGTTTGTGACGGTGCGTGAGCTGATTGAAGAATAGCTTCCGCGGATTCCATCGAACATAGTTGCGGAGAATCCGAGATTAAGGGGTTGAGGATACCCGCCAAAATGTGATAAGATAAATGGCAGGAAGAAAAATGGGGTGAAAAATACATGGATTTGTTTGATTATATGAAAGAAACCACAATGGAAAAAGAGTCCCCCCTCGCATCGCGCATGCGCCCGACAACGCTGGACGAGGTGGTTGGACAGGAGCACATCATCGGCCCTGGAAAGCTGTTGTACCGTGCGATCAAGGCGGATAAACTCGGCTCCGTCATTTTCTACGGCCCTCCGGGAACGGGAAAAACGACGCTTGCCCGCGTCATCGCCAACACGACAAGCGCAGAGTTTACCCAGCTGAATGCCACGACAGCCGGCAAAAAGGATATGGAAGAAGTCGTAAAAGAAGCGCAGCAGCGGATCGGCATGTACGGCAAAAAGACGATTCTTTTTGTCGACGAGATCCACCGCTTCAACAAGGGGCAACAGGATTATCTGCTTCCGTTTGTGGAGGACGGCACACTCGTTCTGATTGGCGCGACGACGGAAAACCCGTATTTCGAGGTCAACGGGGCGCTGATTTCGCGTTCCATTATCTTTGAATTAAAGCCGCTCGAAAAAGAGGACATCGAAAAACTGCTGGAGCGCGCGGTGACGGACCCGGTAAAGGGGCTCGGGACGTACAACGTTGTGCTCGATGCGGATGCAAAAGAGTTCCTTGCCGACATCGCAGGCGGTGACGCGAGAGCGGCCTTAAATGCAATCGAGCTGGGCGTCCTCTCAACGGAACGTCAGGCGGACGGAAAAATCCATATCGATCTCGAAACGGCATCGGAGTGCATCCAGAAGCGCGTCGTGCGGTACGACAAGACGGGCGATCAGCATTACGATACGATCTCTGCATTTATTAAAAGCATGCGTGGTTCTGACCCGGATGCGGCGGTCTTTTATCTGGCCAAAATGCTGTATGCCGGGGAGGATATCAAGTTTATCGCCCGCCGCATCATGATCTGCGCGGCGGAGGATGTCGGCCTTGCCGATCCGAATGCCTTAAATGTAGCAGTTTCCGCGTCCCTTGCCGTGGAACGCGTCGGCATGCCGGAGGCGCAGATTATTCTGGCGGAGGCAGCCACGTATGTTGCCTGTGCACCGAAGAGTAATTCTTCGTGCGAGGCAGTCTTTGCGGCGATGAAGACGGTCGGAAGTGTGCGGACGTCGGTTCCGCCGCATCTGCAGGACGCCCATTACAAAGGTTCTGCCAAACTCGGCCACGGTCAAGGCTATCAGTATGCACATGATTACCCGAATCACTACGTCGAGCAGCAGTATCTGCCGGACGAGATCTTAGGAAGCCGTTTCCTTCATCTTGGAACGAACGGCTATGAGCAGAAGATCCGGGAAAACTTCAAAAAAATTGGAAAAGACATCGAATAAAAGGGGAAGAAATCATGACAGACTGGCTTGGAAAGCCGTATTATTCGCTGGACGCCTATCTGAAAAAGACGTTCGGGGAAAAAGTGTACAAGCTCTCGCTCGACGGCGGGATGACGTGTCCGAACCGGGACGGCACCTGCGGTGACCGGGGCTGCATTTTCTGCAGTGCGGGCGGCTCCGGTGATTTTGCCGGGGACAGAAACAAATCCATCCCGGAACAGATCCGGGAGCAGAAATCCCTCCTGCAGCAAAAGCGGCCGGTGCATAAGTTCATCGCTTATTTCCAGGCGTATACGAACACGTACGCGCCGGTGGAATATCTGGAAAAAATTTTCCGGGAGGCAATTTCGGACGAGGAGGTCGTGGTCCTTTCGATCGGAACGAGACCGGACTGCTTAGGGGAAGAGGTTCTTTCTCTGTTAGAAGAGCTGAACCGGATCAAACCGGTCTGGGTGGAGCTGGGACTGCAGACGATGCATGAAAAAACGGCACAGTATATCCGAAGGGGCTACCCGCTTTCCTGTTTTGAACGGGCAGTAAACGAGCTGCACAGGCGGGGGATTCCCGTGATTGTCCACACGATCCTCGGTCTGCCGGGGGAGGGACAGGAAGAAGTCTTTGCAACAATGGATTACCTGAATGGACTTTCCATTTCCGGCATCAAGCTTCAGCTGCTTCATGTGCTGAAAAACACGGATCTTGCGGCGGACTACGCGGCCGGAAAATTTGAGGTGCTGGAGCAGGATGCGTATCTTACCCTTGTCATCGACTGCCTGCGGCGCCTCCGTCCCGATCTTGTGATCCACCGTGTGACGGGAGACGGCCCCGGGGATCTTCTGATTGCACCAACATGGAGCCAGGCAAAACGCGCCGTCTTAAATGAGCTGCATCACCGCATGAAAGAAGAACATGCGTATCAGGGACAGCTTCTGGACGAAGAAAAAGGAGGAAACACACCGTGATTGAATCATCCTTTACGTTATACAAACTGATTATTCTCTACATGCTGCAGAATGTGAATTTTCCGCTGTCAAATACACAGATTTCGGATTTTATCCTGGAAAAAGAGTACACGAACTACTTTCATCTCCAGGAGGCGTTAAGCGAGCTGCAGGATACAAAGCTGATCGAGATCGAGAAAGTGCGCAACACCTCGTACTACCACATGACTGAGGAGGGCAGCAAGACGCTTTCCTTCTTCGAAAACGAGATCTCTCCGGAAATCCGGGAGGAAATCGACCGCTATATGAAGGAACACTCCTATGAACTGCGGAAAAAAGCGTCCGTTGTGGCCGATTACTACAAGACCGCGGGAGATGATTACGAGGTCCGCTGTCAGGCAAGAGAGCGGAAGACGACTATTTTTGAGATTGTCGTGACGGTTCCGTCCGAGGAGGCGGCCAAAAAGATCTGCAGCAACTGGGAAAACCGGAGTCAGAAGATTTATGCTTCGATTATGAATGAACTGTCAAGATAACGATTGACAGGAACGGTGGCATATAATAGAATAAATTAGTATGTCTAAAAAGCATAAACATGGAAAACATAGTAAATAAGATTTTATATTCCAAAGGAGATAAAACTGTGCCTGATTATACAAAAGAAATTGAAAGACGGCGTACCTTTGCCATCATTTCCCACCCGGATGCCGGTAAAACCACACTGACTGAGAAATTCCTGCTGTACGGAGGAGCGATCAATCTCGCCGGTTCCGTAAAAGGAAAAGCGACTGCGCGCCATGCCGTATCCGACTGGATGGAGATCGAGAAAGAGCGTGGTATTTCCGTTACCTCTTCCGTTCTGCAGTTCAATTACGACGGCTACTGCATCAACATTCTGGATACCCCGGGACACCAGGACTTCTCGGAGGATACGTACCGTACCCTGATGGCAGCCGATTCCGCCGTCATGGTTATCGATGCATCGAAGGGTGTCGAGGCACAGACCAGAAAGCTGTTTAAAGTCTGTGTCATGCGCCACATCCCGATCTTTACCTTCATCAACAAGATGGACCGCGATGCGAACGATACCTTCGAGCTGCTCGACGAGATCGAAAAAGAGCTCGGCATTGCAACCTGCCCGATCAACTGGCCGATCGGTTCCGGAAAGAAATTCCGCGGTGTTTACGACCGTGACAAAAAGAAAGTCCTTACCTTCTCCGATACAATGAAGGGAACGAAGGAAGGTATCGAGGAAGAAATTGATATCGACGATCCGCATCTTCTCGATGTGGTCGATGAGGACCAGAAAGAACAGCTCATGGATGAGATCGAGCTGCTCGACGGCGCAAGTGCAGAGTTTGACCAGGAGCTTGTCAGCAAGGGAGAGCTCTCCCCGGTATTCTTCGGATCTGCGCTCACCAACTTTGGTGTGGAGACTTTTCTGCAGCACTTCCTCACGATGACGATGCCGCCGCTTCCGCGTACGGCAGACTGCGGCGTGATCGATCCGGTCAAAGAGGATTTCTCTGCGTTTGTCTTTAAAATCCAGGCAAACATGAACAAAGCACACCGTGACCGTATCGCATTCATGCGCATCTGCTCCGGCAAATTCGATGCCGGAATGGAAGTCTTCCATGTGCAGGGAGGAAAGAAAATGCGTCTTTCCCAGCCGCAGCAGATGATGGCGAGTGACCGTCATATTGTTGATGAAGCATACGCCGGCGATATCATCGGTGTATTTGACCCGGGCATCTTCTCCATCGGAGATACGATCTGTATGCCGGGCAAAAAATTCGCATACGAGGGAATTCCGACCTTCGCGCCGGAGCATTTTGCAAGAGTGCGCCAGCTCGATACGATGAAGAGAAAACAGTTCGTCAAGGGAATTTCCCAGATTGCACAGGAAGGTGCGATCCAGATTTTCCAGGAGTACAAAGGCGGCATGGAGGAGATCATCGTCGGCGTTGTCGGCGTCCTGCAGTTTGACGTTTTAAAATACCGTCTGGAGAACGAGTACAACGTGGATATCCGTCTGGAGAACCTGCCGTATGAGCACATCCGCTGGATCGCAAACAAAGAGGAGATCAACCTGGACCGTATTCAGGGTACATCCGATATGAAGAAGGTCATGGACCTCAAGGGAAATCCGCTGCTTCTCTTTGTCAATCCGTGGAGTGTCGGCATGGTACAGGATCGAAACAAAGACCTTGTGCTGACCGAATTCAGCAAAAACTAAGAACAAAAGAGCGGGATGCCGCTTAAAAAGGAGAAGGAATGAACTTATTCGATATTCTGGGCCCTGTGATGGTCGGTCCGTCGAGTTCGCACACAGCGGGGGCAGTGCGGATTGGATGGATGACGCAGAAACTTCTCGGGGAACAGCCGGTGGAAGCAAAAATACTGATGTACGGTTCCTTTGCCGCAACGGGAAAGGGCCATGGAACGGACCGCGGTCTCGTCGCGGGTCTTCTCGCATGCGGCCGGATGACGAGCGGATTCCGGACAGCTTTGAAATTGCCCGGAAGATGAGTCTTTCCTATTCATTCGGCATCGCCAATCTGACGAGTGCCCATCCGAACAGCGTCGTTCTGGAAGTAAAGGGAAAGAGCGGCCGGACGCTCGAGGTGCAGGCGTGCTCCCTTGGCGGCGGCCGTATCATGATCAACCGCCTCGACGGGCTGGATGTCAACTGCAGCTGCGAGATTCCGACCCTGATCGTCCACAATCTGGACCAGCCGGGCCACGTAGCCGAGGTTACGTCGATGCTGGCACATAAGTCAGTCAACATTGCGAATATGTCCCTCTACCGCGACAAGAGAGGCGGATCGGCCGTCATGGTCGTGGAGATGGATCAGCCGCTTCCCAAAGAGTCGCTGGAATGGCTGGAGCATCTTGAGGGCATTGTAAAGGTAACATACATCAACGTAACGGAAGGAGAAGAGGACGATGTCTTATAATTCACTGGAAGAAATTGTCCGAGAGTGCCAGGAAAAAGACCTGCCGTTTGATGAAGTCATCCTTCTGGACGATATGAATGAGAGAAATGTAAGCCGCGAAGAGTCCATTGAGACGATGCGCGGCATGTGGGAAGCCATGAAAGGCGCTGAACGGAATTATGACGGTTCGCTGCAGTCGAGAAGCGGTCTTGTGGGCGGCGCCGGAAAGACGATGCGCGCGTATGTCGAGAGCGGGAACACGCTCTGCGGACCGTTTGTCGGAAAAGTTATGGCATCTGCACTTGCGATGGGTGAGTCAAACGCCTGCATGAAGCGGATCGTTGCAGCACCGACCGCAGGAGCGTGCGGTGTGCTTCCGGCTGTGCTCGTGAATTACCAGAAAGAGAAGGGGACAGCGGATGAGCAGATCGTGCGTGCGCTCTACACGGCAGCCGGTATCGGCCAGGTCGTTGCGGCGCGGGCCTACATTGCGGGCGCTTCCGGCGGCTGCCAGGCCGAAATCGGAACAGCAAGCGCGATGGCGGCAGGCACACTGACCGCACTTGGCGGCGGCACTCCGTCCCAGATCACGCATGCGGCAGCGATGGCATTAAAGAACCTGCTCGGTCTCGTGTGTGACCCGGTCGGCGGTCTTGTCGAGGTCCCGTGCGTCAAGCGGAATGTGATCGGTTCCGTGAATGCACTTTCTGCGGCGGACATGGCACTTGCGGGAATCATAAGCCGCATTCCGCCGGATCAGGTGATCGATGCGATGCGGGAAGTCGGCGACCAGATGCATCCGAGTCTGCGCGAAACCGGCCAGGGCGGCCTTGCCAACACGCCGGCAGCACGCGAGTGGTGCGCGGCACAGGAAGAAGAATAAAAAAAACTTTTATTTTCGGAAAACTTTTGGTATAATAAAGGAAAGTCAGCCAAGGAGGAGGTTCTTTAAGATGGCAGAGGCAAAAATTCAGAAAAGAAACACTTATACGATATATGATGACGAAGGAATCGGAACCGTGCAGATTGCAGACGAGGTGGTAGCTATTATCGCAGGACTTGCGGCAACGGAAGTGGACGGGGTAGCTCCATGGCCGGAAATATTACCAACGAATTAGTCAGCAAGCTTGGCATGAAAAATCTTTCCAAGGGTGTCAAAGTTGATGTACTCGACGGCGTTGTCTGCGTGGATCTTGCCCTCAATCTCAAATATGGATACGAGATTCCGGCAACCTGCAAAAACGTACAGGAAAAAGTAAAAACAGCGATCGAGAATATGACAGGCCTGGAAGTTTCCGATGTCAATGTAGCCATTGCAGGCGTGAATATGGAACAGACGAAATAAAAAACAACGAACCGCGAGGGAATAAGGCGACCCCTTACAACCCCGCGGTTCTTGTTAACTATTCAGAGCCAGATGAAATGGAAGAAAAATAGTTAATTAACTATACAGGAAGGAATTAAAACAGACAATGAACAGAAGCAAACTTCGCGAAAATATTTTTAAACTTCTCTATACCGCAGAGTTCCAGGAGAAAGAGGAGATGCCGCAGCAGATGTCTCTTTACTTTACGTACTCTGACGACAACGACGAGGATGAAGAAGTAACCGTAAGCGAAAAAGATCAGACCTATATGGAAGAGAAATACCATCATGTGACCGAGCACATCCCGGAAATCGACGAGATGTTGAACCGTACTTCCGAGGGCTGGAAAACGACCCGTATGGGAAAAGTAGACCTGGCGATCCTGCGTCTTGCCGTTTACGAGATGAAATTCGACGAGGACGTTCCGGTCGGTGTAGCCATCAACGAGGCCGTTGAGCTGGCAAAACGCTTCGGCAGAGACCAGTCTCCGTCCTTTATCAACGGTATTCTTGGAAAACTGGCAAGAGAAGAAGATGAGAAATAAAAATCAGAATGTTTACACCGTAGGCCAGGTCAATTCATACATCAAAAACATCTTTGACCAGGACTATATGCTCCGCCGGATTTACGTCAGCGGAGAAGTAAGCAACTGTAAATACCATCCGTCCGGCCACATCTATTTTTCCTTAAAAGATGCGGAAGGAACCATTTCCTGTGTCATGTTCGCCGGTTCGCGGCGCGGCCTTGCTTTCCCGATGCGGGACGGCGATAACGTGATTGTCGGCGGCAGCATCAGCGTCTATGAGCGGGACGGAAAGTATCAGATCTATGCAAAAGAGATCACAAAAGAGGGCGCCGGCCTTTTATACGAAAAGTATCTGGCCCTAAAAGCAGAACTGGAAGAGATGGGCATGTTTGCCCCGGAGTACAAGCAGCCGATTCCTGCGTATGTAAAGAAAATCGGCGTTGTCACAGCACCGACGGGAGCTGCTGTGCAGGATATCAAAAACATTGCACTCCGCCGGAATCCCTTTGTCCAGATCATCCTCTACCCGGCCCTGGTGCAGGGAGAGGGAGCGGCGGACAGCATCGTGGAGGGCATACGCCGTCTGGACGTACTGAATCTGGATGTGCTGATCGTGGGCCGCGGAGGCGGTTCGATCGAGGATCTTTGGGCGTTCAATGAGGAAAAGTAGCGCGTGCCGTTTTTTCCTGCCATACGCCGGTGATCTCCGCCTCGGCCATGAGACCGACACAACGATCATCGATTTCGTGGCAGATCTGCGCGCCCCGACCCCGTCCGCAGCGGCGGAGCTGGCGGTCGCTGATGTCCGCGCGGTACTCAACACACTGGAAAATTATAAAAGCCGCATGAACCATGCGATGGCAAACCAGACGCAGAGAGCGAGAAGCCGCCTTCTGCAGTACGAGACAAAGTGGAAGTATCTCGGACCGGAAAATAAGATCCGTGACCAGAGAGCACGCCACGCCGAGCTGGAGCGTCGGTATACAGATGCGATGGAAGAAAAGCTCAAAGAAGCGCGCCACCGCCTTGCCCTTTACATTCAGGCGATGAAGGGTCTGTCCCCGCTGGACAAGCTGAACCAGGGCTATTCCTACGTGGAAAAAGAAGGAAAAGCCATCACTTCGGTGCAGGATGTCAAAGAAGGTGATCTGCTCGAAATCTGTGTATCAGACGGAAAGATCACAGCGCGCGCAGAGAAGACATCGGCCGTATCCTGGATGGAACAATCGTGAAAAAGCAGAGAATCGAGAAAACATGGGAAATATGGAAGCAGAAGAGAGAAAAGAAGAAGGAACCCCTTCCGGTGAGACACTGGAAGCAGCATTTGGAAAACTGGATCAGATGCTCGAAACGCTGGAGAGCAGCGATGTCAGCCTGGAAGACTCCTTTCGTTTATACAAGGAGGGAATGGAGCTTTTGAATGAATGCAGTCAGAAAATTGACCGCGTCGAGAAAAAAATGCTCCAGATGAATGAGGATGGAACATTCAGAGAATTTTAAAGCGGTACTCGAAGAAAAAACGCGGGAAGCGGAAAGTATCATTGCCGCTTACCTGCCGAAAGAGGAAGGCTTTGCAAAGGAACTGGCAAAAGCCATGAATTACAGTATGACAGCGGGCGGAAAGAGGCTTCGTCCGCTGCTTTTGCAGGAGAGTTTCCGTCTGTTCGGCGGAACCGGGGAGCTGTAAAACCATTTATGGCAGCCATGGAGATGATTCACACCCATTCCCTGATCCACGATGATCTCCCTGCGATCGACAACGACGATTACCGCCGCGGCAGAAAAACGACCCATGTCGTCTTCGGGGAGGCCGTCGGCGTGCTGGCAGGAGACGCCTTTTAAACTATGCATACGAGACAGCCTGGAAAGCCTTTCCACTGGAGGAGCACACCGACCGCGTAGTGCGTGCTTTTGGCATTCTCTGTCAGAAAACCGGAATTTCCGGCATGTTGGGCGGTCAGAGTGTTGACGTGATGAATGAAAAAGCCGGCCATTTCGCCATCGACCGTGAGATGCTGGACTACATTTACGAGAACAAGACTTCGGCGCTTTTAGAGGCTGCATGATGGCAGGTGCGGCACTTGCAGGAGCAAACGACGATGATCTTGACGCGCTCTGCCGGATTGCCTCCAAAGTCGGAATCGCGTTCCAGATCCGGGACGACATCCTGGATGTCACATCCACGATGGAGGAGCTTGGAAAGCCGGTTTTCAGTGATGAAAAGAATGAAAAAACAACGTATGTGACGATGTTTGGCACAGACGGGGCGGAGCAGGAGGTAAAACGGCTCACGAAAGAGGCCGTAGACGAACTGAAAAATCTGTCCTGTCCGGGAGATAAAATATTTCTGGAAGAGCTGTTTGAATCTCTGACTTCCAGAAAAAAGTAAGGGATGATTTCATGTTAGAAAAAATACAGAAACCAAACGATATTAAGAAGATTCCGGCGGACCAGCTTCCGGCGCTTGCAGAGGAAATCCGGGAATTTATTATCGAGTCTTTGAGTAAAACCGGCGGCATCTGGCGTCCAATCTTGGTGTCGTGGAACTGACGATTGCGATGCACCGCGTCTTCGATCTTCCAAAAGACAAGCTGATCTGGGATGTGGGACACCAGTCCTACACGCACAAGATTCTGACCGGGCGGAAAGACGGGTTTGAAACGCTGCGCCGGGAAGGCGGCATCAGCGGATTCCCGAAGCGGAGCGAGAGTGACTGCGATGTATTTGACACCGGCCACAGCTCGACCTCGATTTCCGCAGCGTCGGCTATGTGCGTGCACGGGAACTGAAAAAAGAAAATTATTCCGTTGTTTCGATCATCGGAGATGGTGCGCTGACCGGCGGCATGGCGTACGAGGCGCTGAACAATGCGGCCAGCCTGAAATCGAATTTTATTATCGTTTTAAATGACAACGAAATGTCGATCACCGAGAATGTCGGCGGTATGTCATCGTACCTGTCCGGCCTTCGGACGGCATCGGCGTACACGGATTTCAAGATGGACGTCACAAAGGCATTGAACCGCATTCCGGGCATCGGACCTGGCATGGTGGATGCGATGCGGAAGACGAAAAGCAGCATCAAACAGATCATCATTCCGGGCATGCTGTTTGAGGATATGGGACTTACGTATTTAGGTCCTGTGGACGGCCACAACATTCCGCAGCTGATCAAGACCTTCCAGGAAGCAAAACGGTTTGAAGGACCGATTCTGGTGCATGTCCTGACACAGAAGGGCCGCGGCTATGAGCCGGCGATGCGCCACCCGGCAAGATTCCACGGTGCGGGTCCGTTCGATGTGAAAACAGGATTGCCGGTTGAAAATCCAATCCGACGTACACGGATGTCTTTTCCACAGTCATGCGGAAAATGGGAGATCGAAGAAAGGATGTTGCGGCAGTCACGGCGGCGATGATGACCGGTGTCGGACTGAAACGCTTCTCCAACATGTTCCCGGACCGCTGTTTCGATGTGGGAATCGCAGAAGAGCACGCGGTGACATTTGCAGCGGCACTGTCACTCGGCGGCATTACGCCTGTCGTTGCGATTTATTCTTCATTCCTGCAGCGGGCGTACGATCAGATCATGCATGACGTCTGTATGCAGAATCTCCATGTCGTCTTTGCGATTGACCGCGCCGGTCTTGTGGGCTACGACGGGGAGACACACCACGGCATTTTCGACCTTTCCTATCTGGGTTCGATGCCGAATATGACAATTCTTGCACCGAAGAACCTCTGGGAGCTTTCGGATATGATCAAATTTGCGGTCGATTACGACGGCCCGATCGCGGTGCGCTACCCGAGAGGGGAAGCGTATACGGGATTAAAAGAGTTCCGTGCGCCCATCTGCCTCGGAAAATCAGAAGTGATCCATGAGGGAAGCCGTGTTGCACTTCTTGCCGTCGGCAGTATGGTAAAAATGGCAGAAGAAGTGCAGAAACAGTTAAAAGAGCGGATGGATATGGATGCGGCGCTTGTGAATGCGCGGTTCGTCAAACCAATCGATGAAGAACTTCTTCGAAGCTTTGCCGATACGTATGAGCTTGTCGTAACACTCGAGGAAAATGTAAAAGACGGCGGCTTTGGAGAGCGCGTCCTTGCTTTTGCCGAGGAAGAAGACCTTCCGTTCGGCGTGGAGATCATTGCACTGCCGGACCGCTTTATTCCGCACGGAAGTGTATCATACCAGATGAAACAGGTCGGCTTTACGCCGGAAGATATCTGCGGCAGAATTGAGGAATACTACAGAAAACAGGGGCAGGAAGAAAGATGAAAAAACGATTAGATGTATTACTGGTAGAACGGGGCCTTGCCACATCGCGGGAAAAAGCGAAAGCCATGATTATGGCAGGAGAAGTTCTGGTGGACAATGAGCGGGAGGATAAAGCCGGTTCCATGTTCCCGGAAGAAGTGGAGATTGTCTTAAAAGGAAAACCACTGCCGTATGTGAGCCGCGGCGGCTTAAAATTAGAGAAAGCAATGAAAAACTTTAACCTTACCCTGGATGGAAAGGTCTGCATGGATGTCGGAGCATCCACCGGCGGCTTTACCGACTGTATGCTGCAGAACGGCGCCGTCAAGGTATATTCCGTGGATGTCGGCCACGGCCAGCTCGACTGGAAGCTGCGGAACGATCCGCGCGTTGTCTGTATGGAGCGCACGAACATCCGTTACGTCGTGCCGGAGGATATCGAGGAGAGACCGTCCTTCGTATCGATCGACGTATCGTTTATCTCCCTGACCAAGGTGCTGCTTCCGGTCCGGAATCTGATGGAAGAGAACGGCGAAATTGCAGCTCTGATCAAGCCGCAGTTTGAGGCAGGACGCGAAAAAGTCGGCAAAAAAGGTGTTGTCCGTGATCCGGCTGTACACAAAGAAGTCATTGAGATGGTCATTTCCTATGCGAAAAGCATTTCCTTCGGCGTGCGCCATCTGGAATTTTCTCCGATCAAAGGACCGGAGGGAAATATCGAGTATCTCGTTCACCTTGTCCGGCTGCCGGACGGCGTGACAGAGGAAGAGACCAATGTCGATGTAGACGCCGTTGTAAAGAGCGCACACGATACACTGGATAAATAAAAGGGTTAAGGAGCATGATATGGAGCGATTTTACCTGATCACAAACAGAGCAAAAGACCCGGACCTTACCGTGACAGACCAGATCAGGCAATATCTGGAGGAGCGCGGAAAAACGTGTCTTCTCTGCGATAACAGCGAAAAAGGGGAAAAATACCATTATACGGATCCGGCGAAGGTTCCGTCAGATATCGACGGCATTCTGGTGCTCGGTGGTGACGGCACGCTTCTGCAGGCAGCAGGCGACGTGGTGGATTTACAGATTCCACTGCTCGGCATCAATCTGGGAACGCTCGGCTATCTTGCGGAAATCGACCGTGACACGCTTTATCCGGCGCTGGATCATCTGATGGCGGATGAGTATACGATTGAGCACCGCATGATGCTCTGCGGATCGATTTACCGGGACGGAAAGCTGATTGCGGAGGACACGGCACTCAACGACATTACGATCACCCGTGAGGGAAACCTGCGTGTCGTCCGGTTCGACAATTACGTTAACGGGGAGTTTTTAAATTCCTACAGCGCCGATGGCATCATCATCGCAACGCCGACCGGTTCGACCGGCTACAGCCTCTCCGCGGGCGGCCCGATCATCTCACCGTCAGCCAGCCTGATGCTGATGACACCGCTTGCCCCGCACACCCTGAATACGAGAAGCATTGTCTTTCCGGCAGAGGATGTGATCGAGGTGGAGCTCGGGCCTTCGAGAGACGGCGGCATTGAACAGGGCATGGCATATTTTGACGGCGACACCCGCGTTCCGATGAAAACCGGCGACCGGATCGTGATCAAAAAGGCCAGACGGGATACTCTGATTGTGAAAATCAGCAACATCAGTTTTCTGGAGACATTAAGAAAGAAAATGGCAAACATTTAAGATATAGTTACTGGGGAAGGATGCTTGAAATGAAAATCGCGAGACATGCACAGATTATCAAATTAATTAACCAATATGATATTGAAACACAGGAGGAGCTGGCAAAGAAGCTGGAGGAGAGCGGCTTTGCCGTAACGCAGGCGACGATTTCGAGGGATATCCGCCAGCTGAAGCTCACAAAAGTACCAAAAGAGAACGGCGGAAGCCGCTATGCGGTTCTGCAGAACGCACCGTCCGAGGTTGGGAGCCGCTATGCGCGCGTGTTAAAAGACGCGTTTATTTCTGTTGATCTTGCCAAAAATATTCTGGTCATCAAAACCGTGTCTGGAATGGCGATGGCGGCGGCAGCGGCTTTCGATGAGATGAACTGGAATGAAATTGTCGGCTGCATCGGCGGAGACGATACGATTCTCTGCGTGGCAAGAGACGATGATGCGGCGCTTGTGGCAGCAGAACGACTGAAAAAAATGGTGGACGGCATGGAGGAGACGGGCGAAGAGTTCTAAAGAACGCACGTCTCTGCAAAAAGAGACAAAAAGATGACAGCAGGTGTGACACCGGAGGAAAAGAATGCTCACAAACTTACACGTAAAAAATCTGGCCCTGATCGACGAAGCGGAAGTGGAGTTCGGTCCGGGCCTGAATATACTGACCGGAGAAACCGGAGCCGGAAAATCCATCCTGATCGGTTCGATCAACGCGGCGCTTGGAAAGAAGATATCCCGCGAGATGATCCGGACGGGAGAGACAAGCGCGCTGGTGGAACTGGTCTTTGAAACCGAAAATCCGCATGTGCTGGAGCTGTTAAAAGAGATGGATCTCGAGGCGGAGGAGGGACAGGTGATTATTTCCAGAAAGATCACCGGATCCCGCAGCGTCTGCCGCATCAATGGCGAGGCATGCAATATCTCGCAGGTAAAAGCTCTTGCGTCCCTGCTGCTCGACATCCACGGCCAGCATGAGCACCAGTCGCTGCTCTATCCGGACCGGCAGATCGCGATTCTTGACGCGTTTGCGGGAACCGAGGCGGCCACGGCAAAAGGAGAGGTCCGGGCGCTGTACCAGGAGTGGAAGAATGTCCGAAAGGAGCTCTCGGCGTACGAACTCGACGAGGAGGCAAGAAAGCGGGAGGCAGCATTTCTTACGTTTGAAATCAACGAGATTGATCAGGCAGAGCTAAAAGAGGGCGAGGACGAAGCGTTGGAAACTGCGTACCGGAAAATGGGCCATGCGAAAAAGATCGCGGAATCTCTGCAGACGGTATATGCGATCACCGGCTACGGTGCAGAGAACAGCGCCGGGGAGCAGGTCGGCCGCGCAATCCGGGAGCTGCAGCAGGCCGCGGTGTACGACGATGCACTTTCCGGTCCGTCGCAGACCCTTTCCGATATTGACGGACTGCTGAATGATTTCAACCGCGAAATTTCCGCATATCTTTCCGAACTGACCTTTTCCGAAGAAGAGTATTACGAGACGGAAAAACGGCTCGATGAGATCAACCGCCTGAAAGCAAAGTATGGAAAGACGATGGAAGAGATCGCCGCATACCGCGAAGAACAGCAGAAAAAACTGGAAAAACTGGAAAATTTTGAGAGCTGCCGCGCCGCACTGCAGGAGCAGTTACAGAAAACGGAGCAGAAACTGGATGCGGCCGCACATAATCTGTCCAAAATCCGCAGAAACTATGCAAAACGGCTCGAAACACAGATTATCGAAGGTCTGCGCGACCTGAATTTCCTGCATGTCGCATTTGAAATTTCATTTGAAAAGACAAAAAGCTACACCGAAAACGGAACCGATGCTGTGGAGTTCTTAATCTCCACAAACCCGGGCGAAGCGATCCGTCCGCTGGCGAAAGTTGTTTCCGGCGGTGAATTGTCGCGAATCATGCTTGCAATCAAGACGATTCTTGCCGACCGCGACGAGACAGAAACCCTGATTTTCGATGAAATCGACACCGGAATCAGCGGAAGGACGGCGCAGAAGGTTTCCGAAAAAATGGCACAGATCGGGCAGCGCCATCAGGTCATCTGCATCACCCATCTGCCGCAGATCGCAGCGATGGCAGATTCTCATTTTGAAATCGAAAAAAACGTCGAAGAAAACGAGACCGTCACATCGATCCATCCATTATCCGAGGAAGATTCTGTCAGAGAACTGGCAAGAATGCTTGGCGGCGCGAAAATTACGGATTCTGTTCTGGCAAATGCCAGCGAGATGAAGGAATTGGCACAGGTACAAAAATCTGCAAGACTCAAATAAAGAGAAGTCCGCATACTAAGAGGGAAATCACAAAACAAAGCGTGGTTTCCCTCTTTTTCGCGGGCGCGAGTCAAAGTCCGTGCCTGCACGAGAACTTGACGACCGCCGCGAAAACAAAGAAATGCCGCAGTTCTGCCTGCGGCGGAAAGGATGGGAATGCAAATGACGAGAAAACAAAAATACCGAAGAGTCCTGCTTGCGCTGGCGGCGCTGTTTCTGATCCTCGCTGTTCTTCTTGCTACGATGCCATGCGCGAATCCCTGCCGGATACGATGTATGTGGATGAGAACAGCGAAAGCCCGTTTCAGCCGCTCACGAAACATCCGCTTCTGACAATTTCGGAAGATACGAAGGAAGCAGAAAAAAACGAATTCGGAGAAACGGGTGAAACGGTTGTAGAATGTTCCGCCGCCGGGATCCCGCTGAAAAAGATCCGTGTGATCCAGGAAGAACGGCCGAAAGTTGCCGTCTGCGGCGCGCCGGTCGGTATCTATATGGAGACCGACGGTGTGATGGTGATCCGTACAGCCGAAATCCGTTCGTCCGACGGAACCGTCAGCCGTCCGTCAGAAAATATTCTGCGGGAAGGCGACTATATCACAAAAGTAAACGGACAGAGCATCCGCAGCAAGCAGGAGCTGATTGATGCAGTAAAAGTATCAAACGGTTCCCCGGTGTGTCTTTCCCTGCTTCGGGACGGGGAAACGATCGAGGTGCAGGTGACACCGCAGAAAAGCCAGGACGGCACCTGCCGCCTCGGGGCCTGGGTCCGCGACAATATGCAGGGAATCGGAACACTGACTTTCGTGGAACCGGATGGAACCTTTGCAGCGCTCGGCCATGGAATCAGTGATGTCGATACCGGAAAAATGCTCCAATTGAACGGCGGAGAACTGTATCTGACACAGATTCTGTCTGTGATCCCGGGAAAAGCGGGTGTACCGGGTGAACTGCAGGGTGTGATCCATTACGAAGAAAAGAACCGTATCGGATCAGTGGCGGAGAATACCATCTACGGTATCCACGGCGTTCTGGACAGGGAAAAAAGCAGTGCACTGCCGCTTACCGTGACGGAAATTGCCTATCGGCAGGAGATCGAGACGGGCCCGGCCACCGTGCGGATGTGCGTGGACAATACAGTAGAAGAGTATGAGGCGGAGATTACAGAAATCGATCTTGGAAGCGAGAATACGAACAAAAATTTTGTGCTCGAAATTACCGATCAACGGCTGCTACAGAAAACCGGCGGCATCGTACAGGGAAATTCCGGCTCGCCGGTGCTCCAGAACGGAAGGCTGATCGGCGCCATTACCCATGTTTTCGTAAACCATCCAGAAAAAGGCTACGGTGTCTTTGCGGAAAATATGCTTGCACGGAACTGAAAAATATGCGTTAATTTGGTTGAAATTGTTACAAACTTCCGAATTTTTACGGAAAATGTCGATCGAATTTTCAAAAAATTACGGGAAATATATTGAAAATGCGAAAAAATAAAATTATAATGTCTGTGTGATTGGAAAAAGTTCAGAAGAAAACGGATGCAGTGAAATTCCGGAAAGACTATGAGTTTTTGCAAAGGAGAGCTTTATGGAAAAGATCAACATTGCCATCGCGGATGATAACGAACGCATGCAGGAAATGCTTGGGAACGTCATAAAACAGGATGACACGCTTGAACTGATCGGGCAGACCGGAAACGGAAATGATATCTACAGTATCATCCGCGACAAAGAACCGGACGTCGTACTGCTTGACATTTTCATGCCGAAGATGGATGGTCTGACTGTAATGGAGAAAGTCAATGAGGATAAAAATCTGAAAAAAAGACCTGCCTTTATCGTTGTCTCCGCCGTAGGAGAGGAGAGGATCACCGAAGATGCGTTCCGGCTCGGCGCTTACTATTACGTCTTAAAACCGTTCGACAACGAAACTCTTCTGAACCGGATCAAAGCAACAAAAGGAATGACAGCAGTAAGAAGATACCATCCAAGAAATTTTACAAACCCCGGAAAAGAGCCGATCTGTCCGCCGGAAAACAGTCTGGAAATCGATGTGACAAATATGATCCACGAGATCGGCGTTCCTGCCCATATCAAAGGATACCAGTACCTGCGCGATGCGATTCTGCTTTCCGTAGAGGACACGGAAATGCTCAATTCCATTACCAAGATTCTCTATCCGACCATCGCGAAACGCCACCAGACAACGTCAAGTCGTGTCGAGCGTGCCATCCGCCATGCGATTGAAGTGGCCTGGAGCCGCGGCAAAATGGACACAATCGACGAGCTGTTCGGCTATACCGTGAACAACCGCAAGGGTAAACCGACAAATTCTGAATTTATTGCATTAATTGCAGATAAAATACGTCTTGAACTGAAAAATCAGTAAAAAGTAACAAAAAAATCCGAACAAACGGAGAAATTACAGAAGTTTAGACTTTTTTTTCTGGACAAAGTACGGTATAATACAGACAGGACGTTGATTATCCTTTCGCGTTTCATAGGATCGTGACAAAAAGGAAGGAATTACAGAAAAACAAAGATGCGATAATCAGCATGAAATTACAGGAGGATTCTTTTCATGAAAAATATTTTGTTCGTGGCTTCAGAGTGTGTACCGTTCATCAAAACAGGCGGTCTGGCGGATGTAGTAGGTTCTCTGCCGAAATACTTCCCGAAAGAGTATTTTGATGTGCGCGTGGTGATTCCAAAATACGCAGGAATCAAAGAACAGTTTAGAAATCAGATGCAGTATGTGACAAACTTCTACATGGATCTGAACTGGAGACAGCAGTATGTCGGCATTTTCGAGATGGAATATGAAGGCATCAAATTCTACTTTATCGACAACGAGGAGCATTTCGGAGGAAGCACTCCATATGCGGGCATGCCGTGGGATCTGGAAAAATTTGCTTACTTCAGTAAAGCAGCGCTTTCCATTTTACCGACCATCGGCTTCCGCCCGGATCTCATCCACTGCCACGACTGGCAGACCGGTCTCGTTCCGGTTTACCTGCACGAGCGTTTCCAGGCAGATGAATTCTATCGGGGAATCAAAACCGTCATGACGATCCACAACCTGAAATTCCAGGGCATCTGGGACCGCAAGACGATTCAGAGCATTACCGGCCTTTCCGACTACTACTTCACACCGGATAAGCTGGAGTTCAAACACGATGCCAGCTACTTGAAGGGCGGTCTGGTTTACGCAGATGCGATCACCACCGTCAGCAATACATACGCGCAGGAGATTCAGACCCCGTTCTATGGCGAAGGACTCGACGGTCTGATGTGTGCAAGAGCAAACGATCTGCGCGGTATTGTAAACGGACTCGACTACAATGAGTGGAACCCGGAGACAGACGCTCAGATTGCAAAGAATTTCAATGTAAAGAACTTCCGTAAAGAGAAAGTGAAAAATAAACTGGCACTGCAGGAGGAGTTAGGACTCGAGGTCAATCCGAAGACGATGATGATCGGTATCGTATCCCGGCTGACCGATCAGAAGGGCTTCGACTCATCAGCTATATGATGGATGAGATGTGCAGGATGCCGTACAGTTTGTGATCCTTGGAACCGGCGAGGAGCGCTACGAGAACATGTTCCGCCACTTCGCATGGAAATACGACAAGAAGGTTTCGGCAAACATCTACTATTCCGATGCAATGTCACACAAGATCTATGCATCCTGCGATGCCTTCTTGATGCCGTCCCTGTTTGAGCCATGCGGACTCTCCCAGCTCATGAGCCTCCGCTACGGAACCCTTCCGATCGTCCGCGAGACCGGCGGCCTCAAAGACACCGTAGAGCCGTACAATGAGTACGAGGGAACAGGAACTGGATTCAGCTTCACAAACTACAATGCGCATGAGATGATGGGTACCGTGCGGTACGCAGAGCGCATCTATTACGACAAAAAACGCGAGTGGAACAAGATGATCGACCGCGCAATGGTACAGGATTTCTCCTGGGCGAATTCCGCAAAACAGTACGAGGAAATGTACAACTGGCTGATCGGATAAGCTGGTCTGCATTCTGAAAAATAAGAAAAATCCCGAAATGGCAGAAGAGGAAAGAAAAGCCGTTTCGGGATTTTTTTGCAGTATTTTTGGGTTGCAGCAGGAGAGTGGAATATGCTACACTTGTGCATAAGGATATATTCGAAGCAGCTCCGGTGCAGAGGATTTGGGAGCTGAAAAAAGACACAAGAAAAACAGTTGACAACAAAGCAGATTTGTAATAGTATGTATACAGAAGCGAACGGACGTTCGCGTGGTAAGGAGAATATTCAGTATGGGAAATAATAACGAAGATAAACTGCGTGCACTCGATGCCGCACTTGGACAGATTGAAAAACAGTACGGAAAAGGAGCTGTCATGAAGCTCGGAGATTCCGCAGCAAACATGAACGTGGAAACCATCCCGACCGGCTCTTTAAGCCTGGATATCGCACTCGGTCTTGGCGGTGTGCCGAAGGGAAGAATTATTGAGGTATATGGACCGGAGTCTTCCGGTAAAACAACCGTAGCGCTCCACATGGTAGCCGAAGTACAGAAACGCGGCGGAATCGCCGGCTTCATCGATGCAGAGCATGCGCTCGATCCGGCCTATGCCAAAAACATCGGTGTTGATATTGAAAACCTTTATATCTCACAGCCGGACAACGGCGAGCAGGCACTTGAGATCACCGAGACGATGGTCCGTTCCGGTGCGGTAGACATCATCATCGTGGACTCTGTTGCAGCCCTCGTTCCAAAAGCCGAGATCGACGGCGACATGGGAGATTCCCACGTCGGACTGCAGGCGCGTCTGATGTCTCAGGCACTCCGGAAACTGACTGCAGCGATCAGCAAATCCAATTGTATTGTTATCTTTATCAACCAGCTGCGTGAAAAAGTCGGTGTCATGTTCGGAAATCCGGAGACCACAACCGGCGGTCGTGCACTGAAATTCTATCTTCCATCCGTCTCGATGTCAGAAGAATTGAAGCCTTAAAGCAGGGCGGAGAGATGGTCGGAAACCGTACCAGAATCAAAGTCGTGAAAAACAAAGTAGCTCCGCCGTTCCGCGAGGCAGAATTTGATATCATGTTCGGAAAAGGAATCTCCAAAGAAGGAGACGTTCTGGATCTGGCAGCTTCCGTCGGCATCGTACAGAAGAGCGGCGCATGGTTCGCATACGGCGGCGACAAGATCGGCCAGGGACGCGAAAATGCGAAAGCATACCTGCGCGAGCATCCGGAAATCATGGATGAGATCGAGCACAAAGTGCGCGTGGCTTACGGCCTGATCAAGGAAGAAGCGCCGGAAGGCACAGAAGAAACAGCAGCAGTTCCGGAAACCGAAGGAGACGACGAATAAATGTTTGTGACAGAGATTCGTCCTCTGAATAAAAAGAAATCACGGATCCTCTTCGATGACGGAGAGGATCTGGTTCTTTATAACGGGGAAATCCGCGCTTCCCGCATCAAAGAGCAGGAGGAGCTTCCCGATGAGGTTTACGAAAAGCTGGCAGGGGAAGTGCTGACTAAAAGGGCCAAACACCGCGCGATGTATCTGCTGCTCAGACAGATGCGGACGAAAAAAGAGCTGGAAGATAAGTTACGAAAAGACGGCTATCCCGAGAGAGCCATTGAAGAGGCTGTCTCGTACGTGGAGAGCTTTCACTATATCGACGACCGCGCATACGTGGAGCAGTATCTTGCGGGCAGCGGTGCGAAAAAAGGGAAAAAGGCAGTCCTCTATGCGCTGGCACAGAAAGGCGTGGACCGGGAACTGGTGGAATCCGTCCTGGAAGAGCAGGAGGATGCCCGCGATGAGTATGAACTTGCAAAAAGTGCCGCCTTCGCAAAGCTCGGCACGCCGCACCGGCTGGATGAAAAAGAGTACCGCCGTGCCGCCGGTTTTCTGACGCGGAAGGGATTCGGCAGTTCCGAAATCCGTCGGGCACTGGAAGAATACCAAGATTCCGCTGACGAAGAATCCTGAATATTCCCGGCGATTCCGCCACATGCCGCGAAATTATGTGCAATAAATTACATGAATATTTTTAAAACATTGACAAATTTGTGAAAACAGTATAAAATTGTAGTGTTGTAAATGTGCAATGAAAACTAAATAAGGAGGTGCTCCGGTAATGGGTACAGGTATTACAATTCTGCTGGTATTCATTGCTGTAGTAGTCACGCTGCTTATTGCGGTTCCTGTTACCAGGAAAATTGCTGTGGACAATAAAATCAAGCAGGATGCTGAGAAAATTGGCACAGCGGAAGAAAAGGCGAGAAACATCATAGATGAAGCACTGAAAACTGCCGAAACTAAGAAACGGGAAGCCCTGCTGGAGGCGAAGGAGGAGTCTCTTCGTACGAAGAATGAAGTAGAAAAAGAGACCCGAGAGCGCAGAGCGGAACTGCAGAAATATGAGAAGCGCGTTTTATCGAAAGAAGAATCTGTAGATAAAAAAGCGGACGTATTGGAGCGTCGTGAAAACGAAATTGCAGCAAAAGAGGCAAGCGTCAGAAAGAAAGAAAAGGAAGTAGACGGTCTACACGAAAAAGGAGTACAGGAACTGGAAAGAATTTCCGGTTTTACCTCCGAGGAAGCAAAAGAGTATCTGTTAAAATCTGTGGAAGACGAAGTAAAAATCGACACAGCAAAGCTCTACAAAGAGCTGGAGAGCAGAGCAAAAGAGGAAGCAGGCCGTAAGGCAAAAGAGTATGTGGTAACAGCTATTCAGAAATGTGCTGTCGATCACGTATCTGAGAGTACCATCTCCGTGGTACAGCTTCCGAGCGATGAAATGAAAGGCCGCATCATCGGCCGTGAAGGACGAAACATCCGTACACTCGAAACCATGACAGGCGTTGACCTGATCATCGACGATACACCGGAAGCAGTCGTTCTTTCCTCATTCGATCCGATTCGCCGTGAGGTGGCAAGAATTGCTCTGGAAAAACTGATCGTAGACGGAAGAATCCATCCGGCCCGCATCGAAGAGATGGTAGAAAAGGCCCGCAAAGAAGTAGAACAGAATATTCGCGAGGAAGGCGAGGCAGCCGCACTGGAAGTCGGTGTACACGGACTTCATCCGGAGCTGATCCGTCTCCTTGGAAGAATGAAATTCCGTTCCAGCTACGGACAGAATGCATTAAAGCATTCGATCGAGGTAGCACAGCTTTCCGGTCTCCTCGCAGGAGAGGTAGGATGCGATGTCCGCATGGCAAAACGTGCCGGACTGCTTCATGATATCGGTAAATCCATCGACCATGAGGTAGAAGGATCTCACATTCAGATCGGTGCAGATCTCTGCAAAAAGTACAAAGAATCTCAGATTGTGATCAACACAGTAGAATCACATCACGGGGATGTAGAGCCCCAGTCTCTGATTGCATGTATCGTTCAGGCAGCGGATGCAATTTCCGCAGCAAGACCGGGTGCAAGAAGAGAAACACTCGAAACATATACCAACAGATTAAAACAGTTGGAAGACATCACGAATTCGTTCAAGGGTGTCGAAAAATCTTTTGCTATTCAGGCTGGTAGAGAAGTCCGCATCATGGTTGTTCCTGAGCAGGTATCCGATTCTGAAATGGTACTGCTCGCAAGGGATATCTCGAAACAGATCGAAGCTGAACTGGAATACCCGGGACAGATCAAGGTCAATGTTATCCGCGAGAGCCGTGTAACGGATTACGCGAAATAAAAGACTTTCTACGAAACAATTTAATAACGAAATCAAAAAGAGGCTGTGGACATGAGCAATCATGTTCCACAGCCTTTTCAGTGTGTATAAGAACAGTAAGTTTCAAAAGAATTTATACGTGCCGTATCCGGTTCGAGCGCATTTTCTGAGGTGTAGAGCCATACAGCTTTTTGAAGGTCCGCATAAAAATTTTGTAATTCGACAGCCCGTTTTTCTCCATCAGTACCGTGATCGTTTCGTCGGAATTCTGTAAATCTTCGTACAGGTGCATCGTGCGCACATCGTTCAGATATTCGAGAAAGGTCTGTCCGGTATACTTTTTAAAGAGCCGGCAGAAATACTCTTTCGAGAGCGCCAGGGAATCCGCGGCTGTTTCGAGGCTTAACGGTTCCGGGTAATGCACTTTCACCCAGTTCATAACGTGTGTCACGCGCTGCAGATCGCGCTGTGAACCCGTGAGGGATGCCGAAGGGATCTGGTGGGAATACGACCGGCAGAGATGGTACAGAAATTCGTACAGTCGTGAGGTAAAGAGAAGCTGGTATGAATCGGAAGGATTCTGCCGGATCTCGTTCATCTCCGAGAGCAGTGCGCGGAGCGGAGCCGGCTGTTCCGAGTAGGGAATGATCGTGTCGAAACGCATCGTATCAAAGTCCGGCAGATATTGGCGCATCTGGCTTGCGGAAATCTGCAGCAGAAGATATGTACAGGTGTTGGAGCGCGTCATATGGAGTCGCCGGAGTTGATGATAATCAGATCGCCCTCGTTTAACCGATACTCCGTTGCCTGGACAATCGCGGAAAACTGTCCCCTGATCAGATAGAGAATTTCCACATATTCGTGCCAGTGCGCCGGAAAAACAAAAGCGGGCGCATCCTGCAGCTCAAAACGGACGTGCAGCAGATCGGTTTCGTGTATTGTTTCGTAAAAGCAGGATTCCATAAGTACCTCCAGGATGTGATAGAAATATACGTCAATTATAATCAAAAAAGATAAGAATATTGTACCAGAAATTGGGCGAAATATCAATATCAACCAGAGAAAGGACAAGAAAGGAACTAGAAGTTACACGAAAAAGGGAAGATAATGGAGACATTAGCACGAAACAAAGTTTGGGAGGAACAAAGACATGAAAGCAAAGGTAAGAACCTTTAACGGAACTACATCTCCGGAAGTAACCCAGCGTGAAACAGATCACCGCAAACTTGCCCGCGAGGCAGCAGCAGAGGGATTCGTTCTTCTGGAAAACAAAGATCATTTCCTGCCGCTGGCAAAGGGCAGCAAGGTAGGTCTTTACGGAGCAGGTGCGATCCGCACCATCAAAGGAGGCACCGGTTCCGGCGATGTCAATGAGCGTGACAGCGTTAATATTTTCCAGGGCATGAAAAATGCAGGCTACGACGTAACAAGCAGTGAATGGCTGGAGGATTACGATAAACTCTACGTACAGGCAAGACTGGACTGGAAAAATGAGATTTTCACAAAATTGAACGGAGACGACACAAAATTCTTTGATGCGTACTCTGCAACCCCGTTCTTTATGCCATCCGGAAACCCAATCGATGAAGAGAAAGCAGCAGCCGACGGTGCAGACACCGCATTCTTCGTTCTGGCACGTATCGCAGGAGAGAACAAAGACCGTTTTGATACGGAGGGTGACTACTTCATCTCCAAAGAAGAGAAAGCTATTCTGGCACAGGTTTCCAGATGCTATAAAAACGTTGTTCTTGTTATCAACACCGGCGGCCTGATGGATCTGGCATTCGTAGAAGAATTTGACAATATCCGCTCTATTTTACAGTACGTACAGGCAGGCCAGGAAGGCGGAAATGCATTTGCTGATGTTGTAAGCGGCGATGTAACCCCATCCGGAAAAATGACAGATACCTGGGCAAAAGATTACTATGATTATCCGGGTGCAGAGGTTTACAGCTACAAGAGCGGCGACCTCATGAAAGAAAAATACGAAGAGGGTATCTTCGTTGGATACCGTTACTTCGATACCTTTGAAGTACCAGTCCGTTACTCCTTCGGTTACGGTATGTCCTACACCGATTTCGAGATCAGAACCGATGACATCAAAGTAAGCGGCCGCGGTATGATGAATCCGAAAGTAAGCGTGACTGTTACCGTCACCAACACCGGCGATACTTATGCAGGAAAAGAAGTTGTACAGATCTACGCTTCCTGCCCGCAGGGCAGACTGGTGAAAGAGTTCCGCCGTCTGGCAGGCTTTGGAAAAACAAAACTGCTGGCTCCGAAGGAATCCCAGACCATGACCATCACCTTCCCGCTGTATCAGCTGACTTCCTATGAGGAGGAAAGCGCATCCTGGATTCTGGAGCCGGGCATGTATGGTATCTGGATTGGAAATGATCTGAATACATCTGTTCTCTCCGGCGCGCTGGAGCTGGACGAGAAAGCAGTCATGACAGCGTGTGAAAATATCTGCCCGCTGAAAGAGGAATTGAATGAGATTGTTCCTGATGCAGAAAAAGTTCAGGCAAGAGAGGCTGCATGGCAGAAGGAAGTAAAAGAAAAGAGAATGAGCGTGATCGAGCTTAAAGCATCTGAGATCCCAACTGAGAAAGTAGATTACCAGCGGTACCGGAAGAGCTTCCTGGAAAAGCAGGAAAGATTGTGGAATCCCTTTCTGTGGATCAGCTGGCACTCCTTGCAACCGGTGATCCGGGAAGAGCACAGGGCAACGCGCTTGGCTCCGCAGGAATTTCTGTTCCGGGAGCAGCAGCGGAGACATCCCCGTGTGCTTCGGAGGAGCCGTGGAATGTAACCACGATTGCTCTGGTCGACGGACCTGCAGGTCTTCGTCTGAAGAGAGAATACCAGGTAGACAACGGAGAGATCGTAGCGAGCGATTTCCTGGCGGCCCTGGAAGGCGGATTCTTCAGCAAACCGCAGGAAAAACGCGGAACAACCTATTATCAGTTCTGTACCGCAATTCCGGTTGGAACACTTCTGGCACAGAGCTGGGATGTAGAACTGATCAAGAGAGTCGGCGAGATGATCGGCCATGAGAATGGAGCTGTTCAACGTAACCACTTGTGGCTGGCACCTGGCATGAACATCCACAGAAATCCGCTCTGCGGAAGAAACTTTGAATATTATTCCGAGGATCCGCTGCTTGCCGGTATGATGGCGGCTGCTATGACGCTCGGTGTACAGAAGGTACCGGGCTGCGGAACCACGATCAAACACTTCGCATGCAACAATCAGGAGGATAACCGTATGGGCTCCGATTCCATCCTGTCCGAGCGTGCCTGCGTGAGATCTATCTGAAAGGCTTCGAGATCGCAGTCAAAGATGCACAGCCGATGTCCATCATGACATCCTACAACCTGATCAACGGCGTACACGCTGCAAACTGCTACGATACCTGCACGAAAGCAGCGAGAGATGAGTGGGGATTTGCAGGAGCTATTATGACCGACTGGACAACCACCAATGTACAGATCCAGGGCGAGTGTACGGCAGCGGGCTGCATGAGAGCCGGAAATGACATGGTAATGCCGGGTCTGCCGGAGGATCACGAGAACATCAAAAAAGAACTTGCAGATGGAACTCTGACGATGGCAGAACTGAAACGCTGCATCTATAACACGGTAAATATCGTACTGCAGTCCAATATGTACGAGGGCGCAGTCAGCTACCTTGATCAGTTCGATGATCTGGATACCTATCTTGTCGTGAAATAAAAGAAGTGAAAAATATCTTATGGGGATATACAAAAAGCAGGGTTTGAAATGAACGGACATTTCGGTGCGTGAGACATTGGGGGACCCTGAAAAGAGGAAAGAAGTGCCATTCGCAGATGGGGGTCTGCGGAGCAGGCACTTCTTTTACGTATATTGTCTATGAACCGTGAATACATTGACAGTAAGGCAGAAAATAAGGAGGCGCAAAAAGCAAATGAGAGAACGGGATGAGAATGCATATATTCGTTTTTTTGCCCTCTGGTTTGCGGCCGGTATGACCCTCGGTGTACTGCTGCTGTTTGCGGCATCCCACACGGGAATGAAGGAGGGAAATAGCGTCCGCCTCTTTCAGGCGGAGGCGTTTTTGGGAAGAAAAATTTCCGCAAAGGCCTGCTTTTCCTATCTTCTAAAGGTACGGTTAGCACCGGCATTTGCGGGACTTCTCTTTGGATTGACGGCAATCGGTGCGTATTTTGCCACTGCTGCCGTTTGGCATATGGTTTTCTGTGTGGCGTCTTTCTCTCGGCTGCTATCTGCAGAACGGAATGGCAGGTCTTTTATTCTTTTTTTCTGGCTCTTTTTCCGCAGATTTTCCTCTACCTTGCCGCGTTATTTCTGATGGCTGCTGCGTGCAGCCGGATGGCAGAGACGAATCACCTTGCCGGCGGCATACAGAAAAAGGAATATTTTTGCTTTGGCGTGCGCTACTTCTTTGCACTGATCCTGCTTCTGTGGGGTATTCTGCTTGAGAGTTATGTCAATCCGTGGTTTCTTGCGAAAATCCTGTAAAAACGGTCGGAAAAGGGAATTGCATTTTTGAAAAAACGTGTATATAATTAAAAGCATTGTTACCCTTTATCGGGCAGTGAGAGGGAGAAAAAAGCAAAAAGGAAAAAAGCTATGCAGGAAACGATACAGTCATTTACGGACTATCTACAGACGGAAAAGAAAGCGTCAAAAAATACAGAAGTCTCCTATCAGCGCGATCTTCGAAAGCTGGCAGTTTTTTTGAAGGAGCACGGAATAGAAAAACCGGAGCAGATGAATGCAACGGTTTTAAATTCTTATTTATTATATCTGGAGCGGGAACACTTCTCCCCGGCAACGATCTCGCGCAGCATTGCGGCGATTCATATGTTTTGCCAATATGCATGTCAGGAGGGAAAAATGGTATCTGACCCGTCGAAAGCACTGCAGCCACCGAGGGTTGAGCGGAAAATGCCGGAGATCCTTTCCATCGCAGAGGTCGATCTGCTGCTTCGCCAGCCCAAAACCGACACGCCAAAGGGGATCCGCGACAAAGCAATGCTGGAAATGCTGTATGCGACCGGTATCCGCGTCAGTGAGCTGATCCATTTGAAGATACAGGATGTCAACCTTATGATGGGCTACATCACCTGCCGCGATGAAAAGGAGCGGATCGTTCCGTTCGGCGGACCGGCGAAAAAGGCGTTGGAGCAGTATCTGGGGAGTGCGCGCGCAGCCCTGATGCATGGACGGGAGGATGATGTATTGTTTGTCAACTGCTCCGGAGGTTCGATGAGTCGTCAGGGATTCTGGAAAATTCTGAAATCCTATGCGAAATCCGCAGGCATTACGGCGGATATTACGCCGCATACCCTGCGCCATTCGTTTGCAACCCATCTGCTGCAAAACGGTGCGGACTTAAAGAGTGTCCAGGAGATGATGGGACACGCCGATATTTCGACGACGCAGATGTATCTCCACCTTGGTGTGAATAAAATCAGGGATGTGTACCGGAAGGCACATCCGAGAAAGTAAAGGTGGAACAGAAAAGTAAAACGATAGAAAAACCTCCGCCGCAGACTGGTGAAAAACTGCAGCGAAGGTTTTTGATGTTTTTAGGGTGTTGAGAAAATTTAGCACTCCTCAGCGATATCATAAATCAGGCGTTCGGTCTGATCCCAGCCAAGGCACGGGTCAGTGATGGATTTACCATAGACATGATTTCCGCATCCGATTTTCTGATTGCCAGGCTCCAGATAGCTTTCGATCATAACACCTTTTACGAGACTTTCGATATCCTTGTTGCATCGTCTTGTGTGCAGAACGTCTTTGACGATACGGATCTGCTGCTCGTATTTCTTTCCGGAGTTGGAATGGTTGGCATCGATGATGGTAGCCGGGTTTACGAGATGTGTTTCGTTGTATTTCTCCAGCAGAAGCTGAATGTCCTCGTAGTGATAGTTCGGCACGGAGTTGCCGTGCTTGTTGGTCGCACCGCGGAGAATGGTGTGCGCCAGCGGATTTCCGCTTGTCTTTACCTCCCAGGTACGGTAAATAAAGGAGTGGGAGCTGTGCGGCAATGACGGAGTTGATCATAACAGAAAGATCACCGCTGGTCGGGTTTTTCATGCCGGCCGGAATGTCGATGCCGGAAACAGTCAGACGGTGCTCCTGGTTTTCTACGGAACGTGCGCCGACCGCAACATAGGAGAGAATATCGGACAGATAGCTCCAGTTGGACGGATACAGCATTTCGTCTGCAGAAGTCAGATCAGTCTCTTCTACTACACGCATATGCATTTTACGCATGGCGATCAGGCCGTGCAGCAGGTCCGGCTTTCCTTCCGGGTCCGGCTGATGAACGATACCTTTGTAGCCTTCACCTGTGGTACGCGGTTTGTTGGTATAGACACGCGGGATGATGATCAGTTTGTCGGATACTTTGTCGGCAACCTTTGCCAGACGGTGATTGTACTCCAGAACAGCGTCTTCGTTGTCTGCGGAGCAAGGTCCTACGATAACAAGAAATTTATCGGAATCCCCGGTAAAGACTTTTGCGATTTCAGCGTCACGCTGTTTTTTGATTTCGGTTGCGCGGGCGCTTAAGGGATATTGTTCCCGGATCTCTGTTGGGGTGGGAAGTTTTCTTACAAATTCAAGGCTCATTTTCGTTCTCCTTTATCTTAGATGCACTTCTTTTCTAGCTGCGGACAGAGGAGCGTTCTTGTGTGCCCCGTCGCAAACTATCTATAAATTATAATACATAACGCGAAGATTGTCGATATTTTTTCGGCGAAAATTCTGTTTCTCTTAAAAAAGATAGAAAAAAGGTATCAATGAACAGCAAATCCGTTTGCAGATTCCCGATGCAGGAACAAAAGTGCCATTGTCATAATGGTAAGTTCACTTGCAAGAATACCATAGAGATAGCCGCGGATACCGAAAACCGGGACGAGAAAAAGAATTGCAAGAATACGAATTACATCTCCGGCAAGGTTCTGGAAAAAAACGAGAGAAGTTTTTCCAAGGCCGTTTAAAATGCTTCCAAGTGTCGTTTCCAGATAGAGAAAAGGACTTAAAAATGAAAGGATACGCAGAAAAGCGCCGACTTCTTCGTTTTGAAAAAGGAAACGTCCAAGCCACGGACCGAAAAAGAAAAAGGCAAAAACAGCGGAAGTGCCAAGCAGCACACAGAAAGAAATTGTATAACGGATTGTGTCTGATATTTGCTCCGGCGTACCGTCGGCCTGCTGTTTTGCTACGCCGGGCAGAAGCATGACGGACACCGCGTGGGTGATGGCAGATGGAAAAAAGATCATAGGAAGTGCCATACCGGTGAGAATGCCATACTGCGAGAGCGCTGCTTTCCGGGAAAGACCGAAGGTGACCAGACAGCCGGGGAGCAGAGCACTTTCAATGCTGTGGAGGACATTCAGAAGAATACGGTTCAGCGTAAGCGGAAGATTCAAAACGGCAAGCTCTCGGAAGGTATCGTACCAGAGGGTCTTTTCTTTGAAAAAAACAGAAATCGGGCGGTGTTTCTGAGGGGACCTGCTGTGCGAGACGGACAGGCAGGCCATCAGAAAGAGACACGAAAAGAGTTCGCCGGCGGCAGTACCGAATGCAGCGACAGCGGCAGAGGGGAGGCTTGTGGAAAGACAGAAAAGCCAGGCAAGGTAGGAAGCGCCCATGCGCACGAACTGTTCCAAAAGCTGGCAAAAAGAAGGCAGTGCCGTCTGATTCTGGCCAAGATACCATGCCGAGAGACAGTTGTGGATCCCGGAGGGGAGAATGCCGAGTGATAAAATCCGGAGGAGCAGAATCGTCCGCGGCTCAAAAAGAAGCCGTGTTCCGATAAAATCCGCGCTGAAAAAGAGAAAGATGGAGGCGGAGAAGGAAAGTATCACTACAATGCCGCATCCGGCCGCCAGACAGATCTTTGCCCGTCTGGAATCCTTTTTGGCAAGGTACGATGCGACAAAGCGCGAGAGCACCGTCTGCATGCCGCCTGCGCCAAGGGAGAGCATCAGTGCGTAGAGTGGTGTGGCGAGCTGGTAGATACCAAAGGCTTCCGCACCGATCCGGCGCGACAGGAATATTCTATAGAGAAATCCAAGAATTCTGCAGATGATCCCGGACGCGGTCAGGATCAGTGTGCCAAGAAGAAGCGTGTTCTTTCTTGTGATTTTCAGCATGGGATAGACTCCTTTCACGGCATTGCGCAGATAGTCTAAAATATGCGAAAAAACTCCTTGACAGAACCCCGTGAGAGGTGCTATTCTGAGTGAGAAATAAATCCGATTAAAACTGTCGGAATTGGAAAACGACAGCACAGGAAAAAGGAGAACCAGGAATGAAATTATCGACCAAGGGAAGATATGGCCTGCGTGCCATGATCGATCTGGCGAGTCACGAAGAAGAGGGTGCAGTGTCCATTGCCAGCATTTCAGAACGCCAGAATATCTCAGAGAGCTATCTGGAGCAGCTGGTGCGTCCGCTTCGAAAAGCCGGATTCATTGAGAGTGTGCGGGGAGCAGGCGGTGGATATGTACTTGCAAAACCGGCAGATTCCATTTCGGTAGGAGATGTTCTCCGTGTGCTGGAGGGCGGACTCGAGGCAGTCACGTGCTCGGTCAATGAAGGCCTGGGCGGCTGCGATGCGGCCGATTTCTGCGTCACGCGTTTTGTGTGGCAGAGGATCAATGAGGGAATTACGAACGCTGTGGATTCCATCAGCCTCGGAGAGCTGGTTCAGCAGAGCCGGCAATTAGAGAAAAACAGAAACAGCGATAGAAATGACAAGGAGTGAACAACAATGATTTATCTGGACAATGCGGCAACAACAAAAACAGCCCCGGAAGTTGTCGAGGCTATGCTTCCTTATTTCAGCGAATACTACGGAAATCCATCCAGTATTTATGCAATTGCAGGAAAAAGCAAAGAAGCCATCACCAAAGGAAGAGAGCAGATCGCAAACGTGCTCGGCGCAAAACCGGAGGAAATTTATTTTACAGCCGGCGGCAGCGAGTCCGATAACTGGGCGTTAAAAGCTACCTTTGAAGCATATAAAAATAAAGGAAACCACATCATTACCACAAAAATCGAGCATCATGCGATTCTTCATACCTGTGAGTATCTGGAAAAAGAGCGCGGTGCGAAAATCACCTATATCGGCGTCGATGAGAACGGCGTTGTCAATCTGGATGAACTCGAAGCAGCCATCACACCTGAGACCATTCTGATTTCCGTTATGGCGGCAAACAACGAAATCGGAACGATTCAGCCGATCAAGGAAATCGGAAGAATTGCAAAAGAACACAATATTTTATTCCACACAGATGCCGTACAGGCATTTGGCCAGATCCCGATCAATGTGGATGAGTGCAATATTGATATGCTCAGTTCCAGCGGTCATAAGATTAACGGACCGAAAGGAATCGGCTTCCTTTACATCCGAAAGGGTGTGAAAATCCGCTCCTTCGTACACGGCGGTGCGCAGGAAAGAAAACGCCGTGCCGGAACAGAAAATGTACCGGGCATCGTAGGATATGGAGTTGCGGCAGAGCGTGCGGCAAGAACTATGGCGGAGCGTACCGCAAAAGAAATCGAAGTACGTGATTATCTGATCAACCGTATTTTAACCGAGATTCCGAACTGCCGTCTGAACGGCGATCCGGTAAAACGTCTGCCGAACAACTGCAACATCAGCTTTGAATTCATCGAGGGAGAGTCCCTTCTGATCATGCTGGATATGAAAGGTATCTGCGCATCCAGCGGTTCTGCATGTACTTCCGGATCCCTGGATCCGTCCCATGTACTGCTGGCCATCGGACTGCCGCACGAGAAAGCACACGGTTCCTTACGTCTGACTTTAAGTGAGGAGATCACAAAAGAGGACGTTGATTTCGTTGTAGAGCAGATCAAAGCGATCGTAGACCGTCTGCGCAGCATGTCCCCGCTGTATGAGGATTACATCAAAAAACAGCAGGGTAAATAAGTTAAAAAAAAATAAGACAGTCCATCCAGAAAGCCGGTACAGAAAAATTCAGGTAAAAGCTGTGCCGGAGGAGGACTGCTTTGAAATAGTTCAGGAGGAAGAATAACAATGTACAGTGAAAAAGTAATGGATCATTTCCAGCATCCGAGAAATGTAGGAGAAATTGAGAACGCAAGCGGTGTAGGTACCGTTGGAAATGCAAAATGCGGCGATATCATGAGAATGTATCTTGACATCGACGATAACGGAATCATTCAGGACTGCAAATTCAAAACCTTCGGCTGCGGCGCCGCAGTTGCAACCAGCAGTATGGCAACCGAGCTGGTAAAAGGAAAAACCATCCAGGAAGCTCTGGAAGTAACCAACAAAGCCGTTATGGAAGCACTCGACGGACTTCCGCCGGTCAAAGTTCACTGTTCTCTGCTTGCAGAAGAAGCAATTCACGCTGCACTCTGGGATTACGCAGAGAAACACCACATCAAGATCGAAGGTCTTGCAAAACCGAAGTCTGATATCAGCGAGGGCGAGGAAGAGGAAGAATACTAAGTATGGGAAAAAAGAAGTAGTCGTTGGAATGTCCGGCGGCGTAGATTCCTCGGTGGCAGCGTATCTCCTGAAAAAAGCAGGATACGATGTCATCGGGGTGACCATGCAGATCTGGCAGGATGAGGCCGAGACAGTCCAGGAGGAAAACGGGGGCTGTTGCGGCCTTTCTGCTGTTGATGATGCAAGGCGCGTGGCACAGGTGCTGGACATTCCGTATTATGTCATGAACTTCAAAAAAGAGTTCCGTGAGAACGTCATGGACTATTTCACGAACGAATATCTCTGCGGCAGAACACCGAACCCGTGTATCGCCTGCAACCGCTATGTGAAATGGGAAGCGTTGCTTCAGCGCAGTCTTTCCATTGGAGCGGACTACATTGCGACCGGACATTATGCAAGAATCGAACAGCTTGCCAATGGACGGTATGCGATTGCAAATTCGGTAACAGCGGCAAAAGACCAGACGTATGCACTGTATAATCTGACCCAGGAGCAGCTTTCGCATACGCTGATGCCGGTCGGAGACTACACAAAAGATCAGATTCGTGAGATTGCAGCAAAAATCGGTCTTCCGGTAGCAAAAAAGAAGGATTCCCAGGAAATCTGCTTCGTGCCGGATCAGGATTACGCTTCCTTTATCCGGAACGAGACAGGAATCGTGGCACCGAAAGGCAATTTCGTGAATACAAAGGGTGAAATCCTCGGTACCATGAGGGGATTACCCATTACACCGTAGGACAGCGCCGCGGACTCGGCCTTCCGATGGGACACCGCGTGTTCGTACTGGAAATCCGTCCGGAGACGAACGAGGTTGTGGTCGGCGAAAATGAAGAGGTTTTCGCAAAAGTAGTAAAAGCAAACAAAGTAAACTATATGGCAATTCCGCCGCTGGAACTTGGAGAAGAGCTCTCCTGCACCGCAAAAATCCGGTACGGGCACAAAGGCTCCCCGTGCGTGATCAAACGGACCGGGGAAGATGAGATTACCTGTACCTTCCCGGACGGCGTGCGTGCTCCGACACCGGGACAGGCTGTTGTCTTCTACGTGGACGGCTGTGTCGGCGGAGGCGGAACGATTACGGAGGCCGAAAGATGAAAATAGCGGACTGTCATATGCACAGTTTCTTTTCAAGTGACAGCGAAGCACCAACAGAAGAGATGGTAAAACGGGCAGTCGAGCTGGGACTTCCGGCAATCTGCCTGACGGATCACTACGATATGGATTACAGTACCGGCGAGTTCCAGCTCGATACACCGGCATATGCGGCAAAAATCCGGGAACTGCAGGAAAAATACCGCGACAAAATCGATATCCGATTCGGCGTGGAACTGGGACTGCAGCTCCACTTAAAAGAACGGATGGAAGAGTATGTAAATGCGTGGCCGTTCGACTATGTGATCGGCTCCATGCATGTCATTGACGGAAAAGACCCCTATTATGAGGATGCTTTCCTGGACTGGACAGCAGAAGAGCTGTACCGGGCGTATTTTCGGGCTACAGCAGAAAATATCCGGTTCTTCCACAATTTCCAGACGCTTGGTCATCTGGGATTATGTGGTACGCTACCGCAGAGAAAAGGG
>ENA-OQCE01000028-OQCE01000028.1-human-gut-metagenome-genome-assembly--contig:-NODE-28-length-55694-cov-2.917487_pt1 | contig 55694 bp, 59 predicted proteins | sample MGYA00242495_ERZ504572 | MGnify/ENA primary metagenome ERZ504572 (study PRJEB26092, sample SAMD00036228) | human gut metagenome | host: Homo sapiens | study: EMG produced TPA metagenomics assembly of... | reverse complement strand
AAGATATTCAAGTTGGCTGGAGTTGACGCATCGTAACAATCTTAGATCCGTTGACGCACAACGAAATCAAACGACCGATTTATGAAGTGGCAAGCAGCCACTTGGCAAGACGTACTTTTATCGGCAATATCTATAAAAAAAGTGAAAGACCCGAACCTTGTTTCCGCACTGTCGGGACACAAGGAGGGAAGCAAGGCTTTCAGACGATACAGGGATATTGACGAAGAAATGAAGAAAGACCTTGTAAAACTATTAGACTGATACTTGTATGGGACAACAAGAATATGACAATTTCAAAAGACTGATAAAGGAATGGCTCGACAGCCATCCGGATGAATATGCTGATTTCGTAGAAGAAATGAACGACAAGAAGTTCAAAGGGTTCTTCAATATTTTCAATACGGCTGTAAGGCTTGTTCCAAAATATAAAGAAGCAGCACGCAAGAGAATAGGTGATGATAGAAACCCTGATTTCGAGGAACTGGAAAATGTTCTTTTACAATCAGACCTTGCCGAGAAGATAGTGAATGAGTTTCATACCCCGAACAAGAGAAGCATTGTCCCTGCCATGCTCGCATGGCTCTATTACGGACGAAGCTATGAGTGCATGGTGGAACAGGGTGAGGAACTGACCAAAAGAAAGGATATTCCCACCTTATACAAATGGCTTGTTTCCGGTATGGTCAAGTTCATTATCAGAAAAAGCATCGCCAATGGCATGAGAACCAAAGAGGACTGGCAAGTGTTCAGGAAGCAACAGAAAGCCATTGAGGAAAACTCTCTTGTGGAATGGGCAATAGAAGAAGATGAATACATGGACGAGGAAGAAACAGATATGTTGCAGGAAGAACAGCCAAAGACCGCAGGACGCAAAGCCGACACACGCACGTTGCCAGAACTTCTGATAGAAAGGCATAACATACTGATTGAAAGAATTGGCACACGATTAAAAACCCATGCTACGGAAACAGATATAGCACGACTGTTTATCGCACTGGTGGAATACCGCTTCATGCGGAAGTGTCCCATCAAGACTTTCAGAAACGCACTGCACGAGCAATTCAATGAACAAGAAATCGTCCACGAAAGAGGCATTCAGAAAGCATACAAAAATCTCATTTCACCACTTGGAAACAGCAAGAAACTGGTAAAAGACATTGGTGAAGACCATGAAGCCATCGAGGAATTGAAAGCCTATCTATCCAATTGAAACTCGTTTAATTCGCTTTTCGTTTTTACGAATTTAACGAATTGAATATCATTGTTTTACGATTGATTTTCATTATATATTTGCGCCACTATCCTAATCGGGGTAGTGGCTTTTCGTTTATAATACTGCCGAAACGGGAAGTCTTACAACCGGCAGTTTCAAGAAGCCTATGACAGATTTATTGGCAATTATCCAAAACGGGAACGGCAACATCAAGTTGGAAGTAACAGGAGAAGATTTGCTATTATTCTCCAACCAGTTAATCAGCCGTGCGAAGCATGAACTTTCTACCGCCATTGCGGAAGCAAGAAAGGAGAAGTATCTAACCAAAGAGGAAGTGAAAACGATGTGCGGTGTTTGTGATACCACACTCTGGCACTGGTCTAAGAAAAACTATCTGAAGCCTGTAAAGGTTGGAAACAAGGTCAGATACCGACAATCCGACATTCAGAGAATCTTAGGTGAACACAACCCTTTAATCTAAGCCTATGAAGGAGGAAGAATATATGCGCGTAGGAACAACTTTGTACAAGGTAGTCAATCAGCCATGCGCCAATGGCGGTTATGAGAAGAAACGCGTCGTATGGAACAACAGCACATTACGGCAGGACTATGGAAAGAATTATCTTGCCACCGTCCCAAGTATGACGGCTTTTGCACTGTTCCCAATCATCTGAACTACCAAAAGGAGATTGAGGGGTTTCTGAACCTTTACGAGCCGATAGAGCATAAACCGCAACAGGGGGACTTCTCCCACATCCAATCCTTGATGCGGCACATCTTCGGGGAACAATACGAGCTGGGTATGGACTATATGCAACTGCTGTATCTACAGCCGACACAGAAGCTACCCATTGTCCTACTTGTTTCAGAGGAACGCAACACTGGCAAAAGCACGTTCTTGAACTTTCTGAAAGCCGTGTTTGAGAATAATGTGACTTTCAACACCAACGAGGATTTCCGCAGCCAGTTCAATTCCGACTGGGCAGGAAAGCTGCTAATCGTTGTGGACGAAGTTTTGCTCAACCGCAGGGAAGACAGCGAACGGTTGAAAAACCTGAGCACCACTTTCACCTACAAGGTGGAAGCCAAAGGCAAAGACCGAACGGAGATTGCTTTCTTTGCCAAGTTCGTGCTATGTTCCAACAACGAATATCTGCCCATACTCATAGACGCAGGAGAAACACGCTACTGGGTGCGGAAGATAATGCCGTTGCAGAGTGATGATACCAACTTTCTGCAAAAGCTAAAAGCGGAAATACCCGCATTTCTTTATTTCCTGACCCAAAGGGAACTATCCACAACACAGGAAAGCCGTATGTGGTTCAACCCAAGACTGACACATACCGCAGCCTTGCAGAAAATAATCCGAAGCAACCGCAACCGACTGGAAATAGAAATGACCGAGTTGTTGCTTGACATCATGTCGAACATGAACGTGGAAAGCGTATCATTCTGCCTGAACGACCTTGTAACCTTGCTACTCTATTCACAGGTCAAGGTTGAAAAGTATCAAGTGAGGAAAGTTGTGCAGGAAGTATGGAAACTTACTTCCGCACACAATTCGCTATCCTACACCGCTTATGAGTTCGCACCCCATCGTGAGTGCCACTATGAGCCGAAAAGGAAAACTGGTCGGTTTTATACGGTAACGAAAGAACAACTGACCGCTATCTAATTATTTTGATGAAATGATGAATAAGGGAAGTAATATACTGCCTTACAGATAGATATGTATTCATCAAACACTCATCAACAACGATTGCTGATGAAAAAAGAAAACATCATTCTCTTTTAGCAAGCAATCTGATGAGAAAAAGATGAGCCGATATAACGCTGTTTAACAGTGTGTTAAATTCCAAATTCATCAAATCATCATTTTTTCATTCACCAACAAATCCGTAAGAAAATGACAATAGAAGAAGCTAAGAGCATACGAATAGCCGACTACCTGCACAGCTTGGGTTATTCACCAGTAAAACAACAAGGTATCAACCTTTGGTACAAATCTCCGTTTCGGGAAGAGAGTGAAGCATCGTTCAAAGTGAATACCGAACGTGAACAATGGTATGACTTCGGTTTGGGAAAGGGCGGAAACATCATTGCACTGGCTGCACATCTGTACGCTACCGACCATGTGCCTTACATCTTGAAACGGATAGCGGAGCAGACACCGCATGTACGCCCGGTATCTTTCTCTTTTGGCAAGCAAAGCTCTTCCGAGCCGAGCTTCCAACAGTTGGATATTGTTCCGCTGTCATCTCCTGCCCTGCTTGCCTACTTGCAAGGTAGAGGAATTAACATAGAACTGGCGAAAAGAGAATGTAGTGAAGCACGTTTCACCCACAACGGCAAGCGATACTTTGCCATCGCCTTTCCCAATGGTTCTGGTGGGTTTGAGGTTCGCAACCGCTATTTCAAGGGCTGCATCGCCCCAAAGGAAATCTCCCACATCAGACAATCGGGGAAAGCGAGGAACACTTGTTATGTGTTCGAGGGATTTATGGACTACCTTTCCTTTCTAACATTGAGACAGAAAAGCTGCCCGAATTATCCGGAGCTGGACGGACAGGACTACATCGTATTGAACTCCGTATCGAATGTAAACAAGGCTCTCTATCCGTTGGGCAATTACGAACGCATCCACTGTTTTTTTGACAACGACCATGCAGGCGTGGAAGCCCTCCAACAAATCCGCAAGGAATACGGCAGAGACCGATACATCCGTGACACTTCACAGACTTACAGCGGATGCAAGGACTTGAACGAATACTTACAGAAACAGGCTGAAAGAAAAAGGCAAGTCTAATCCGCCAAAGGGGTGCGCAGCCAATCACCGGAGAAGAAGAATGGCTTCCGGTTATAGCCACTATAACTACACGCTTCGCTTATGTAGTTGTGGGCTCTCCCGAGGGGATTAGGGTTTTACCCTAATGACCCACTCAGGGCGTTTCTCCCCTGAGAACCCAGAGCAAAGAGTGACCCTCTCTTTGCAATCTCCGCTTATGGGTTGCACCCCTAAGAACCCCATGCGTTTACGGACAGCGGAAAAGCAAGCAATAAAGTACAAACTCAAAAACAGGTATCTATGGCAACAAAATCAAGCATACATATCAAGCCATGCAACATCGCATCGAGCGAGGCTCACAACAGAAGGACTGCCGAATACATGCGCAATATCGGAAAGTCCAGAATCTATGTGATTCCTGAACTCTCCACCGATAACGAGCAGTGGATAAATCCCGACTTCGGCAGTCCGGATTTGCGGACGCATTATGATAATATCAGACAGATGGTAAAGGAAAAGACCGGACGTGCCATGCAGGAAAAGGAACGGGAACGTAAAGGCAAGAACGGTAAAATCATCAAAGTGGCAGGTTGTTCGCCCATCCGTGAGGGTGTATTGCTTGTCAGGTCGGACACCACACTGGCAGACGTGCAAAAATTCGGTGAAGAATGCCAAAGACGATGGGGAATCACACCGCTGCAAATCTTCCTTCACAAAGACGAGGGACACTGGCTGAACGGTCAGCCGGAAGCGGAAGACAGGGAAAGTTTTCAGGTCGGGAACAGATGGTTCAAGCCGAATTATCATGCCCACATCGTTTTCGACTGGATGAACCACGAAACCGGGAAGAGCCGCAAGCTCAATGACGAGGATATGACCGAAATGCAGAGTATGGCATCCGACATTCTCCTGATGGAGCGTGGGCGGTCAAAGGCTGTTACCGGAAGGGAACATCTGGAGCGGAACGATTTCATCATAGAGAAGCAGAAAGCCGAACTGCAACGCATAGACGCTGCAAAACGGCACACCGAGCGACAGGTAAATTTTGCCGAGCAGGAACTAAGGCAGGTAAAATCGGAAATACGTACCGACAAGCTCAAAAGCGCAGCGACAGATGCAGCCACCGCCATAGCAAGCGGTGTCGGTTCTCTTTTCGGAAGCGGAAAGATGAAGGAGCTGGGAAGAGCCAACGAAAGGCTGCAGGACGAGGTATCAAAACGGGATGCGGACATCAAAAGGTTGCAGACGCATATAAAGCAGATGCAGAAACAGCATGAGACGCAAATTCACAATCTCAGGGAGATGCACAGGCAGGAACTTGACATGAAGGAAAAGGAACTGTCACGGCTCGGCAGAATCATAGACAAGGCTTTCAGGTGTTCCCGATGTTCAGAGAAATGCTCCGCATGGAAAAGCTTTGTGCCATGCTTGGGTTCTCAAGGGAAATGACCGAAAGGCTTGTAGTCAAGAAGGAGGCAATGAAATGCAGCGGTAAAATCTATTCCGAGCAGCACAGGCGGAACTTTGACGTAAAGGATGATGTTTTTAGGGTGGAGAATAACCCTGACGATGAAAACAGATTGAATCTGACGATAAACAGGAAGCCGATTGCCGACTGGTTCAGGGAACAGTGGAACAGGCTCAGATACGCACAAGACAGCCACAGCAGGAAGAAAGGCAAGGCAGGGGAATAAAGCTCTAACCCCGCAAACAAGTTCAAGAGAACGGCATTATGCCCTCTCTTGGACTTATCTGCCATAAATACCATATAGGCAAAGATTATCAGATACTTATGCTTTTTAGCATACCAATCAGAAAAATGCATATCAGAATGCTTCCTTTTCTGTTTTTTTTCGTATGTTTGAAAAACACATCAATCAATTTGACCTTATGGATAAGACAATGAAGACCATGACTTTGGACTATGCAATAGAAATTGCCAGTCTTACGGAAATCAACCATCAGCCGCTCTACGATGAAATAACCAGTCAAAAATGGAGCGTTCACTATTTTTATGACGAAAAACGTTACCGGAACATTGTTATTGATGTCGTTGAACTTCCACATAGCAATGCACCGGAAGTCCATCCGACCTACACTCTGTTCAATCAGCTAAACTCCATATTCCAACATTTGCATTTGTGCATTGACAATGACGGAAAACTGTATTCGGTGGTCAATAAAAAAGAAATTCAAGACAAATGGGAAGATATAAGAAAAGAACTGTTATCTGAATATGAGGGAATCAAACAGATTAAAAAGATGGTGGAAAAGTTGGATTACGCTTATTATTCATGTGAAGGCACACTGATGCAATCACTGCTGCACCTCATATTCTTGGTTCGCTACAGGGAAGAGAACAGGTTTAATATAGAACTGTCTTCCGTGCTGAATGAAGGGGAGCTTATAGACATTCGAATTGGAGAGTACCGTTTCGGAAAGAGACAGGCAGCATTTTTGCGGCAAAGGCTACGTTCATCATCAGTCTGCAATGAAGAAAGCCTACGACAAGCAGATTAAGCCATTGACGCAAAGTGAGTTTGACTATGGTTTTACCATTGACATAGAATACATATTCAATTCTGAACATAGGGTTCAGAAAATAGAGGCTTGTATAAAGGAACAGTCAAGCGACAGATTCGTACACAAAAAGACTGTAACTTTCAGTTTAATTCCAAAAGAGTAGATTATGGCACGTAAATTTTTAATTGACGGTAACTGGCTTATTTGTTCGGAAGGAACTTGTATGCAGCGCATGTTGGTCAAGAGCCAGAAAACGGTTTTTGCACACGGAAAACTCGTGGCGACCATGAATGACCGCATGGATAACAATTTTTATTGCCTGAAGATGGTTTCCGCAGGAGCTATGGTAGGTGCTATCGTAGGTGCAGCCATTGCTGCAGGAGCAATCTTTACTGGTGGAGCTGCCATAGGCGGCATTATGGCGGCTGTGGGGACAAGTGCCCTGACTGGCTCAATCAGCGGAAAACTGCTCTCACTAATGCCATGTATATGCGCCTGTCTGACCAAGCCGGGCAAATGGACGAGTGTAAAGAACAGCGTGCTAATCAAAAACCAAATGGCTCTGATGCCAGATGCCAAACTAAATTGTCTTTTGGGCGGCATGGTATCTATTGTTCTGCCACAAATCGAAATTGTATTGGACGCACTTGAACTATCAGGCTGTGCTTATAATGTTGATGATAAAGACTCCCCCAAGTATAAAGAGAACAAGGAAATACCAAATGAATGGACTGAGATAAAAAATTTAGAAAAGGAATTTGGACTATCAGAATCTATGATTAAACCGAAGAATGGGTTTAAGGCAAGGCTATTCAAAAAAGATAACACTTATATTTTAGCATTTGCAGGAACAGAAAAAAGTTTTGAAGATGTTTTTACAGATATTAGACAAGCTTTTGGAGTAGATGATAAAGAAGACGGGCAATTTGCAAACGCAGTTCATTTATCAAGTTTTATAAATACAAAAGCAAAAGAGGACAATAAAAAAACTTATCATAACAGGACATTCACTGGGAGGTGCATTAGCTACCGTAGCAGGTGCTAAAACAGGTGCTACAACCTATACCTTCAATGCTGCAGGTGTACATGAACAACTTTTAAAGACCATAATATTAGTACTGAAAATGCCCGACATATTCAAGCATACTATTCAAATAAGGATATTCTTAATATAGCACAGAACAATCGAACAATATTGGCTGCCTTGTTGGCATCCTCCAAATATAGTTTTTTATCATTTTTAGGCAGTGGGATATTCTTGACTAATAGTGTGCCGCAAGTTTCAGGACAAAAAATCGGACTTGATACGGACGCTTCCAATTGGTTAGCTGCACATTCATTAGAAAGCTCAAAGTTAAAGGAAGCCCTTTTAGGAGAACAGAAGAACAGCCCAGATGTACAAGTTTTTACAGAGTAATTATGAATAAACGCTATTATCTTCTGATTATCATTTTATTAACTTTTTTTAAGTTGTAGCAATATGGCAGTAAAAGACTTTAAACCGGATACATATTTTTAGCCGTAAGGTTGACCTTGAAATGGCAATAGCAGATGCAATCTATTATGGCGAGAAAAAAACTTGTCAGAGACTATATTAATACAGGCAGAGTGGATATAAACAGACCCGGGAAAGCAGGTTTTACATTTCTTATGTATGCCGTTTATATTGAACAATATGATGTGGCTAAAGTACTATTGGAAAATGGAGCAGACCCCAATATATTATCTATAGTTACACACCCTGGATGGTGCTGTAGAACGTTTGACTCCTTTAAGTTGTGTCTGTGAAAATAATTGGTATCCGATAAAGTACATCAAATTATTGGTTGAAAATGGAGCGAACATAAATGATACAATAACAGCTCCTTTCATACGGTGCATTACTTATTCAATCAAAGACCAGAAAAAAGTCGCTATTTAATAGAACATGGAGCCAATATAAACAAAGAAGTTAATGGTTATACACCTATACAATATGCAGCATTAGTTGGAAAATTAGACTTAGTAGACTTATTATGGGAACTTGGTGCTAATCCCTTATATACCACCTCTGAAGGAATTAGTCTTGCTTATCTTATCCAAGAGGATGTAGATAAAAAGTTAGGAACCAAAGAATACGTTTCCCATGCCCAAGAAATTATGAAACGTTTAGAAAAATTGGGTGTCAAGTTCCCTGTGACATTAAATCCGGAAGACGAGAAAGAAGAAGCGGATTCCCCTATAAACGAATGAATAAATACATTTGAATCGAACTAAAAGAAAATAAATAAATGTGCTGCACGACATATTTAGTGAGGGATATTCGGGAACATTTTGGGAACATATCCTAAAAGGAGAAAGACTTAAATATTTGATAATCAAATATTTAAGTCTTCACTAAGTACCCAGACCCGGGATCGAACCGGGATGGAAGTGAATCCATTGGTGTTTGAGACCAACGCGTCTACCAATTCCGCCATCTGGGCATTTGCTTTGAGTAAGTTTGTTTCTCATTTGCGTTGCAAAGGTAGACATTATTTTTAAACCTGCAAACATTTTCCTCTTTTTTTTCATTTTATATCTTCTTAGGATTTATGGATAAACGAAATCCCGGAATATTTCGTTAACTTTGTAAGAGTATAACTAAAAAAACAACCTGGATCATCATGAAAGATAATTATTGCGTTATCATGGGCGGTGGGATCGGAAGCCGTTTCTGGCCTTTCAGCAGAGAAAGTTACCCTAAACAGTTTCTTGACTTTTTCGGTACAGGCCGGTCGCTACTACAGATGACATTCGATCGTTTCTCCAAGATTATTCCGATCGAAAATATCTATATTGTAACAAATGAGCAATACGCTTCACTTGTAAAAGAGCAACTGCCAGAGTTGGGAAAATCGCAGATATTATTGGAACCGGCACGTCGTAATACAGCTCCTTGCATCGCTTATGCGGCATATCATATCAAAGCTTGCAACCCGAATGCAAATATTGTTGTCGCACCTTCCGATCATCTGATTCTGAAAGAGGACATTTTCCTGAAAGATGTGCAGAAAAGCCTCGACTTCGTAAAAGACAACAATGCACTAGTTACGTTAGGCATTAAACCGAGCCGTCCTGAAACAGGCTACGGATATATCCAAAGCAGCGATATCATGCTGGGCGAATTCACGAAAGTGAAGACTTTTACTGAAAAGCCGGATTTGGAACTGGCAAAAGTATTCATGGAGAGCGGCGAGTTTTTCTGGAATTCCGGTCTTTTCGTCTGGAACGTCAACACCATTTTAGAAGCATTCTCCAAATTTCTCCCCGATATCTCCCTCCGTTTCGATTTGGGCAAAGAAAAGTTCAACACAGCGGAAGAACGAGATTTCATCGCCGAGAACTTCCCTTACTGCCTGAATATCTCCATCGACTACGGGATCATGGAAAAAGCGGACAACGTATATATGCTTTGTGTTGACTTCGGCTGGGCCGACCTCGGGACATGGGGATCGCTGTTTGACCTGGCGAAGAAAGACGAACAAAACAATGCGCTCCTAAAAAGTGAAGCGATAATGTACGAAAGCAACGGCAATATCGTTGCCCTCGACAATCCGAAACGCCTCACCGTCATACAGGGCATCAATGATTGCATCGTGGCCGAATCCGGCAATGTTCTCCTGATCTGCAAGAAAGAGGACGAACAACGCATCAAACAATTCGTTGCCGATGCACAGATGAAATATGGGAAAGAGTTTAATTAACTGATAATCGCCAATTAATCAGGCATCTCATAATGATCAAAAAAATGACAATTGACAATCAAAGGCCTGCCTTTTAGTTGTCAATTGTCATTTTTATTTCTTTCCACCTGTAAAAAGCCAAATTTGCGATTATATGTGTTTAAACCAAAAGTGTCGAAGTCCGAAACAATGACAGCTTATGCTCACAGATAAATATCCAATTCGAAAAGGAGATAAAATTTACCTATTTGAAAAAAAGTTGCATAAACTTGTAAAGGAAGTGATTGAAAAACGAATAAATATATGGCAATTAAATACAATATGGAATTTTACACCCACATCACAATCCCCAAAACCCCATTTACATTTTCCTATACGGTGCAAACGGTTCTGCTTGGTTCCTGCTTTGCCGAGAACATAGGAAAAAAATTGGAGGGAAACAAGTTCAAGACCGATTTGAACCCATTCGGTACGCTTTATAATCCTTCGTCCATAGCCGAAGCGATTCGCATGTTACTTCAGCCGGAACAGTTCACAGGAGATGATCTTTTTCAGCATGAAGGGATTTATCATAGCTTCAGCCATCACAGCCGTTTTTCCTCACCTTCGGAAACGGAATGCTTAGCCAACATCAATAGGCGACTGTTCAGTTCCGCTGACACGATACTGAAAGCCCAACGGATGATCCTTACTTTCGGCACGGCATGGTCTACAAGCTGAAAAGTTCGGGAAAGGTCGTATCCAATTGCCATAGGCTGCCAGAAAAGATGTTCGACCGACAGTTACTTACCGTAGGAGAAATCGTAGCGGAATGGAAAAGTCTGCTTCTATCGCTTTGGAAACAGAATCCAGAGCTGAAGATACTTTTCACCGTCAGTCCGATCCGCCATTGGAAAGACGGAGCACACGGTAACCAGCTCAGCAAAGCTACCCTCCTGCTTGCCATCGACGCTCTGCAAAAGGAATTCCCGGAACACACCGCCTATTTCCCAGCTTACGAAATCATGATGGACGAATTGAGGGAGTACCGTTTCTATGCCGACGATATGCTGCATCCATCCACCACGGCGATCGAATATATCTGGGAACGGTTCACAGGCAGCATGCTTTCACCTGATTCGCTGTCAATTCTTAAAGAATGGAAGGATATCCAAAAGGCCATTAACCACAAGCCGTTTCAACCGGAAAGCGAAGCCTATAAACGATTCATCTCGCAAACTTTGTTAAAGATGGAACGACTTAACGAGAAATTCCCTTACTTTGATATGACAAATGAAGTCGAAATGATTAAAAAGAAGTTCTAAACTTAATTATAGAGAAAAGAATGGAATATTCAATTAAAGAAATCGCCGGGATAATTGGAGCTGACGCCCCAAAATTATATGACGCTCCTGTCAGTATATTGCTTACCGACAGCCGCCGTCTTTCATTCCCCGAGCAAAGTCTATTCTTTGCCCTCCAGACAAAGACCAACGACGGACATAATTATATACAAGGATTATATAAATTACGTGTACGCAACTTCGTAGTCAGCACTTTTTTACCGGAGTTCGAATCGATGCCTGAAGCAAACTTCCTTGTCGTCAAGGATACACTGAAAGCACTCCAGAAGTTAGCGGCCCATCACCGGAAACGTTTCAATATTCCGGTAATCGGCATTACGGGAAGCAACGGGAAAACGATTGTAAAAGAGTTTCTTTATCAATTATTGCACAACGAGTTCAACATCGTCCGCTCCCCCCGGAGCTACAACTCGCAATTGGGGGTTCCGCTGTCGGTATGGCAGATGAGCGACAAAAATACATTAGGCATCTTCGAAGCAGGCATTTCCCAGCCGGACGAAATGGAACGCCTTCAACCGATCATCGCACCAACCATCGGCGTAATCACAAACATAGGGGAAGCGCATCAGGAGAACTTTATCTCTTCCACGCAGAAATGTCTAGAAAAGCTGACGTTGTTCAACGACTGCGAAGCAATCATCTATGATGGCGACGATGCTTTTATCGCCAACTGCATCGAGTCGGCCTGCCTGTCCCACAAAGCAATCACTTGGAGTCGGACAGACTCGGAAGCCCCTTTGTATATCGAATCGATCAAGAAACTGGATTCCGAAACCATTATCCGCTGCACGCTTTTAGGTTTCGACCGGACATACACGATTCCTTTTACGGACGACGCTTCTATCGAAAACGCCATCCACTGTATGGCCGTGATGTTGTATCTGAAACCGACAAGCGTAAACGATATCGAAAAATTCAAGCGCCTCGAACCGGTTGCCATGCGCTTGGACGTAAAGCAGGGTATCAACAACTGCCTATTGATAAACGACACCTATAATTCGGATATCAATTCTTTGGATATCGCCCTCGACTTCCAACAGAGCCGCCGCGTAGAGAAGAATTTAAAATGCACACTAATCCTTTCAGACATCCTGCAATCGGGAACGTTGCCGAAGTCTCTTTATAAGAAAGTTGCGGACTTGGTGCGCAGAAAGAAGATCGATCGCATTATCGGTATCGGCCGTGACTTGAAAGAGTACGGAGGTGCTTTCGATATCGAAAAGAATTTTACCTGACAACGGATGAATTCATCAAGTCTCCGTCTTTCAAAAAGTTCAAAGACGAATTGATCCTGATAAAAGGCTCCCGCCAATTTCATTTCGAACGTATATCCGAGCTGCTGGAAAAGAAAGTGCATGAGACGATCTTGGAAGTGAACCTGGATGCCGTTGTCCATAACTTCAACTATTACCGCTCAAAGCTGAAGCCAGAAACTAAAATGGTCTGCATGGTCAAGGCTTTCGGATACGGAGCCGGTTCCTATGAACTGGCAAAGACACTGCAAGAACATCGTTGCGACTACCTGGCTGTTGCCGTTGCCGACGAAGGAGAAGAACTGCGCAAGGAGGGCATCTCGATCCCGCTTATCGTCATGAATCCGGAATTCAGCAGCTTCAATGTCTTGTTTGAAAACCAGCTGGAGCCGGAAGTGTACAGTTTCCGTCTGCTCGACGCAATGATAAAAGAGACGGAACGCAGGGGCATCACCTCTTATCCGATCCATATCAAGATCGACACGGGAATGCACCGTTTAGGCTTCCAGCCGGAAGATGTACCGGAGGTTTGCCGTCGCCTGAAAGAACAGAGCGGCGTAGTAGCTCGCTCCGTATTCTCACATCTCGTAGGCAGCGACTCCTATATCTTCGACGATTTCACAAAAAAGCAACTGGATACGTTCACCCGCGTGGCAGCAGAACTGGAAGCCGGGTTGGAATACAAGGTGATCAAGCATATCCTGAACTCGGCCGGAATAGAACGGTTCACCGATTATCAGATGGATATGGTACGTCTCGGCATCGGCCTGTATGGAGTCAGTGCCTCCGGTCAGAAAGGGTTGCGTAACATCAGCACGCTGAAGACGACTATCTTGCAGATACAAAACGTTCCGGCAGGCGATTCCATCGGCTACAGCCGGATGAGCTATGTAAAGCGCGATTCCCGCATCGCGATTATCCCGATCGGTTATGCCGACGGCTTGGACCGTCATTTCAGCAATGGTGGTGGCGAGGTCGTGATTAATGGCCACCGTTGCCCGATCATTGGCAATATCTGTATGGATGCCTGCATGATCGATGTCACCGATACCGACGCACACGAAGGAGACTCCGTCATCATTTTCGGCGAAGAACTCCCTGTCAGCGAACTTTCGGACAAACTAAAGACCATCCATACGAGATACTTACCTCTATCTCGCCGAGGGTAAAAAGAGTGTACTACAGGGAATAAATATCCGGGGGCCCTATCCTGTCCCAGACTTGAAGGGGTTTCATGTAAGCGATTGCGTATCTTGCACATTTTTACTATCTTTGTGCCGTAACATATTAAAATAAAAGGTATGAGTCATAATTTATTGAAAGGCAAGCGAGGCATTATATTCGGTGCGCTGAATGACATGTCCATCGCCTGGAAGGTGGCTGAAAAAGCCGTAGAAGAAGGAGCAACGATCACACTGAGCAATACACCGATCGCCGTTCGTATGGGACAGGTGGATGCTCTGGCTGAGAAGTTGCACGCCGAAGTTATTCCGGCGGATGCTACGAGCGTGGAAGATTTGGAAACGGTTTTCTCTAAATCAGTAGAAATATTAGGGGGTAAGATAGATTTCGTTTTACATTCCATCGGCATGAGCCGAACGTGCGCAAGAAGCGTACTTACGATGATTTGGACTACAGCATGTTGGAAAAGACACTGGATATCTCCGCAATCTCTTTTCACAAGATGTTGCAGGTTGCCAAAAAGCAGGATGCCATTGCCGAATACGGTTCAGTGATCGCCCTCTCATATGTGGCAGCACAACGTACATTCTTCGGATATAACGACATGGCAGATGCCAAGAGCCTACTGGAATCCATTGCCCGCAGTTTCGGCTACATCTATGGCCGTGAAAAGAACGTGCGTATCAATACCATTTCCCAGTCACCGACATTGACTACAGCCGGTAGTGGCGTGAAAGGCATGGATCATTTGATGGATTTCGCCGAAAAGATGAGCCCGCTGGGCAATGCCACAGCCGACGAATGTGCAGACTATTGCGTTATGATGTTCTCCGACCTCACCCGCAAAGTCACAATGCAGAACCTCTACCACGACGGTGGCTTCTCAAGCATGGGTATGAGCCTTCGTGCCATGAACCAGTACAGCAAAGGTCTGGAAGAATATACCGACGAAAACGGACACATCATTTACGGTTAAGCCGTAAATCAGGTGAAAGCGGAAAGGTGAAAGTGGAAAGTTTACTTCGTGTTTTCTCAAACTTTCAGCTTTCAACTTTCAATTTTCAACTCATAACGCTATGCTCGTAAAAATATACCCCGAAAACCCCAATCTCAGGGAGATAGACAAGGTGGTCAATATCATGCGCGACGGTGGCCTCGTGATTTACCCGACCGACACCGTTTATGCCATCGGTTGTGACGCGTTGAATGTGCGTGCAGTCGAAAAGATCTGCCAGCTGAAAGGCGTCAACCCGCAGAAAAGTAACCTGTCCATTATCTGTTATGATCTTTCCAATCTGAGCGAATACGCCAAAGTGAGCAACGCTGCTTTCAAGTTGATGAAGAAAAACCTACCGGGCGCCTTTACCTTCATCTTGCCGACCAGCAGTGAGCTACCAAAAATCTACAAGAACAGAAAAGAGGTAGGGATCCGCGTGCCGGACAATAATATCATCCGTACACTTGTACGGGAACTCGGAAATCCGATTTTGACCATGTCTTTGCATGACAAAGACGAGATCATCGAATACAGTACCGACCCCGAACTGATCGAGGAGAAGTATGAAAACCTAGTGGACATCGTCATCGACGGCGGTTACGGAGGTACGGAAGCCTCGACCGTCATCAACTGCACAACAGACGACTTTGAAATCATCCGCCAAGGAAAAGGAGAATTAATCTATTAAGCAAACAAGACAAGATGAACTGGAATCAATTACTCTCCGGCAAACGTTTCGGAATGGAAGAATATCACGAACGCAAACATGAACGCACCGATTTTCAGCGAGACTACGACCGCCTGATCTTTTCCTCCCCTTTCCGCCGTTTACAGAACAAGACTCAGGTATTCCCCCTACCGGGCAGTATATTCGTGCACAACCGTTTGACACATAGCTTAGAGGTCTCCTGTGTAGGACGCTCATTAGGCAACAATGTCGCCAAAGGCCTGATGCTGAAATATCCCGACGGAAGCGTCAATTTCCCGGAAATAGGTTCCATCGTCTCAGCCGCCTGTCTTGCCCACGACATGGGCAACCCGCCATTCGGACATTCAGGAGAACGGGCGATCTCCGCTTACTTTGCTGAAGGTAACGGAAAAAAGTTACAGGAAAAGATTCTCAACGAAGGAGGGCGCTATGAAGACTTTCTTCATTTCGAAGGGAATGCGAACGCCATGCGTCTGCTCACCCACCAGTTCATCGGGCGCCGCAAAGGGGGCTTTGCCCTGACATACAGCACGCTTGCCTCCATCATCAAATATCCGTATTCTTCCGTTTACGCAGGGAAGAAAGGAAAATTCGGTTTCTTCCAGTCGGAAGAGGAGGCTTACCTGCGCATTGCCAACGAATTAGGCATTAGCCGGAACCCGGAAGACGCAAATAGGTTCGTCCGCTATCCGCTTGTTTATTTGGTGGAAGCAGCTGACGATATCTGCTACCAGATCATGGATATCGAGGATGCCTACAAACTGCATATCCTAACAACGGAAGAAGCCATCCGGTTGCTCCTCAATTTTTTCGAAGGGGAACGCCTCGACCATATTGTCCGTGTCATGAAGATGGTAGACGATACCAACGAACAGATCGCCTACTTACGTTCCTGTATCATCGGCCTCTTGGTTGACGAATGTTCCCGCATCTTCCTCGAAAACGAAGAGGATATCCTCAGCGGAACATACAACACTCCGCTTATCGATAACATTTGCGATCAGGCAAAAGCCGCATACGACACCTGCTCAAAAACCGCTTACAAAAAGATATACCGCGCCAAAGAAGTTTTAGACATTGAACTAGCAGGTTACCATATCTTCAGTCATTTGATCGACACGCTGACAGAAGCTGTCATGAACCAGGATCATGCCTACAGTAAGCTCCTGTTGCAACGCATCCCGGAACAGTACGACACAAACGCACCGACCGTCTACGGCAAAGTACAGTGCGTCCTCGATTATATCTCCGGCATGACAGATGTATATGCATTGGATTTATACCGCAAGATCACAGGGATGAGCTTGCCGGCAGTCTAATATTCTTCCCTATACTTGCTCTCCTGTTTATCATCAAGAATACTCAGGTAGCTTTTATATCGCGATTCGCTGATATAATGTTCTTCTACGGCACGCAAGACGGCACAGCCCGGCTCATGGCGGTGAGAGCAGTTATTGAATTTGCAATCAGCGGAGAATTTGAATATTTCAGGGAAGTAATGAGCGATTTCCGCACCTTCCATTTCGATCGTGCCAAAACCTTTGATACCTGGAGTGTCAATCAGGTAACCGCCATCCGACAAAGGAATCATCTCAGAGAAGGTGGTAGTATGCATTCCCTTGTTATGGTATTCGGAGATATCGCCGGTACGGAGATTGACACCTGGGATCAGTTTATTGATAATAGTTGATTTCCCCACACCTGAATGACCCGACAATAAAGTGATTCTCCCTTTAAGGTCTTCTCTCAACACATCCAAGCCCTCTTCGGTACGGGCACAAAGCATAGAGCAAGGATAGCCGATCGTCGTATACAGAGTGACCAAATCGTCCAATAATTCCCGGTCACCGCCATGATAGCGATCTATTTTGTTGAAGACTAACTTCACCGGCACACGATAAGCCTCGGCTGTAGCAAGAAAACGGTCGATAAAAACGGTAGTGGTAATCGGATAGTTGACTGTCACGATCAGCATCGCCTGGTCTACGTTCGCGGCGATAATATGCGACTGCTTGGAAAGATTGGAAGCGCGGCGGATGATGTAATTCTTCCGGTCTTCGATCTTGGTGATAAAGGCGGTCCCTTCGGTATTGATATCAATATCGACCCGGTCTCCGACCGCAACAGGATTGGTGGTACGGATATCTTTCAGGCGGAAATTTCCTTTGATCTTACTTTCTATATCGCGACCATCATCGGTGCGTACGGTATACCAGCTACCCGTATTCTTAATAACCAATCCCCTCATGTTAATTGAAAGTTGAAAATTGAAAGTTGAAAGATAAGGAGGAAAGGAAGGATCTATTCCGCCACTTTCAACTCTCAACTCGTTATACCGTCATTATTTCTTTTTCTTTTGCAGCGTAGAGTTCATCTACTTTCTTGATATACTTGTCATGAACCTTCTGAACTTCTGCTTCTGCATCTTTCTCGACATCCTCAGGAGTTCCGTCAGTCTTAATGCTCTTCTTCAATTGCTCAATTGCATCACGGCGAGCGTTACGAATACTGATTTTAGCAGTTTCCGCTTCCTGCTTAGATTGTTTAGCCAACAGACGACGACGTTCTTCCGTCAGAGGAGGAATACCCAAACGAATCACTTCACCATTGTTTTCAGGAGTGATACCGACTTCGGAATCCATGATCCCTTTTTCAATATCCTTGATAATCTTCTTCTCCCAAGGAGTAATCATGATCGTTCTCGCATCCGGAACAGTTACGGTAGCCACATTTGTCAAAGGAACAGGAGCACCGTAATACATTACTCTCACGCAATCCAAGATTTTCGGATTCGCCTTACCGGCACGAATATGAGACAACTGTTCATCCAAATATTCGATCGCAAAGGTCATCTTCTCTTCTGCCGCCTTCACATACTGTTTTATATCTGCCATAAGTGATTGTATATTTTTGTTTTCTTTGTTTGTTAGGCAAACAAAAATAGTAAAGTTTTTTCTTTTTGGCAAACTGTTTATGGAAATATGTTATTCCCGAACCGCTGGGACTACTTCAGCTTTGTAAAAAGGAAAAGCAGGTAAAACACTCCGACTGCCAAAACCAGCAAGGCGCCTGTCTGCGAATGAAGAGCATCAGAAGCAAAGCCCATCAAGAGCGGAAAAACCGTTCCACCGAAAAGTCCCATAATCATCAAGCCGGATACTTCGTTCTGCCGTTGGGGCATCGACAATAAAGCCTGAGAGAAAAGGATGGAGAAGACGTTCGAATTGCCATATCCGACCAAAGCGATGCTGACATATAGCAGAGCCTTGCTGTCGAACAAAAGGAAACCCGCCATCGAAGCTACCATCAACACGACACTGACAACAAAAAATTTCTTCGGTGTCCAATGGGCCAGGATCAACGAACCAGTCAGGCAACCGACCGTACGGAAGATAAAATAGAGGCTCGTTGCAAACGCTGCCGCATGTATGTCCATCCCCAACCGTTCCATTAGGATCTTCGGGGCGGTAGTATTCGTGCCGACATCTATGCCGACATGACACATGATACCGACAAACATCAACAGGATAAACGGGTTACCCAATAAGGCAATGCATTCGGCAAATGTGGAAGGTTTGCCTTCAGGTGCCTCTTCCTTGATAGAAGTCGCCCCCAACAGTAAAATCGCCACAATTGCTATCACCATATAGATCGGAAACAGTACACGCCAGCCCAATCCCAGCGAAGGGATCGCCGCAGTCGCTCCCCACATGGCGATATAGGGCGCCAGAAAAGAAGCGATCGCCTTGACAAACTGCCCGAAAGTCAAACTACTCGCCAACTTATCTTCAGTAATAATATTAGAGAGAAGCGGGTTCAGAGAGGTCTGCATCAAAGCATTCCCAATCCCTAATAAAGAAAAAGAGACCAACATCACCATATAGCCATCGCCGAAACATGGGATCAGCAACGACACGAAGGTAACAACCAGGCTCAGCATGACCGTCTTTTTCCGTCCGATCTTATTCATCAACATTCCCGTCGGGACGGAAAAGATCAGAAACCAGAAGAACACTAAAGAAGGAAAGATATTCGCTTCGGAATCCGTCAATCCTAAATCCAACTTCACATAGTTGGAGGCAATTCCTACCAAATCCACAAATCCCATCGTGAAGAAAACTAACATCACTGGGATCAGCCTTATATACAAGCTTTTCTCTTTCATAATCAGTCTTTATATAGGATAAGCAGGCCATGCACCCTCTTTCGTACAAACAAAAGCTGCTGTCCCGACAGCTGTTTGATGGGCTTCGCGCAAGGATTTACCGGCTAATATAGAATAAACGAATGCTCCAGAGAAAGAATCTCCCGCCCCGACCGTATCAGCCACCTCGACTTTGGGAGTAGAATCGTCGACTTGTCGGCAACCGTATAGACAGAACTGTAGCGACTGCCGGCAGTCAAAATCATATAGCGCAGGCTGTAACGCTCAACCAATTGGCGGCAAGCTGTATCTTCATCCTCCGAAAGGGAGAACATTTCACGTATCAGGTCGAGTTCCTCGTCATTGATCTTAAATACATTCGCCTCTTCCAGCAGACTGGCGATCAACTCCTTCGAGTAGTAAGACTGGCGGATATTGACATCGAAAAACCGAAGCGCCTCTTTACGGGCATAGGAAAGTAACGCATGAATCGTCGCACGCGATTCGGGCGAACGCTGCGCCAACGTACCGAAGCAGATGGCATCCGCTTCTTTCACCAGATCGACGGCTTCCTGAGTCAAAGGTATATGATCCCAGGCAACACCTTCTATAATCGTATAGGTCGGGATACCGTCTTTCAACTCCACCATCACGCTTCCGGTAGGATATTCGACTGTCCCCAGCAAATGGCAGATACCGTTCTTATCCAACTCCTGGACGATCTCCGTCCCAAACACGTCATTCCCGACCGCGCTGACCGCATATCCTTCGGCCCCCAATTGGGTAGCATGGTATACAAAATTGATCGGAGCGCCTCCGGCACGCTTCCCCGTTGGCAACACATCCCAAAGGAGTTCGCCTATACCGACAACAACAGGTTTACTATCTTTCATTAATTTACTTATTTTATATTTTCTAAATTACTCCCAGATGGATCGGAACGTGTATACTTCCATTTCTTTTACTTCGATATTATTTCCAAAAAAATGGAATCCTTCCCTGTTTTTCAAGTCCGGCCGACGCTCCATCGAATAAGAATAAGCCCCATCATCAATATAAACTTCAATAGAAGTTTTATCCAAGATAATATCGGCCGCGATTTCCATGCTTGTCATGTCCTCGGGCGAATAAAACACACCATTGATCCGATTGTAATTCATATCGTAATCCAGTAATGACTGCCCGAACAGGTTCAGGCCGGCATTCGTGGCATGAGACAATTTGAGGGTTGTACGGATACGCAATGTACTTGCATCCTTATACTGCCGAAGCAGTTCATCAGCTTTATCTGCCGTCAGCGCTCTCCACTTTCCGACTGAGGTCTGCAAGCGGTCAAGTTCGTCGATCGGTTTACTAAACAGGCGAATGCGTCTTTCGTCGTTCTCAAAGACAACTCCGTCGGGAATAACATCATCCCGTTAAAAGGCATTCCCGGATGAGAGATACGCCCCCAACCGATCTGAATACGACGGCCATCCGACTCAGGTATATTCGTAAACGTCTGGGCAGCATAGATAGAACCGGTCGAATAGTAATATTTGCCGGATTCAGGTGTAAATTTCTTTCCGTCAAACACACCCAACATATAAGTCCCGGAAGCACCATACATCACCCATTTAGTATTGTCCTTATTCCCATCGACAGGGAGTTCGAACAATTCAGGCACTCCCAAAAACCGGTAATATGGCTTTCAAACGTCCAGTCTTTCAAGCTGTCAGAGTTGTATATGGAATGTCCATCGCGCTCATTCAGCACCATGACCCATTTACCTGATGGTTTATGCCAAAAGACTTTCGGATCGCGAGTATCCTTACTGTTCCATTTGGCCTTAGAATCGATCACCGGATTGCCCTTATATTTTGTCCAAGTGCGTCCTTTATCCAGGCTATAGGCTATACATTGCACCTGCTTTTCCGGGTTGTCAGCTGTATAAATAGCCACCATCGCCGGAATACCATTCTTTCCGAAGCCGGAAGTATTGTCATAGTCGATCACTGCCGAACCGGAAAACACCGTACCGTGTTCGTCGGGATACAGGGCGATCGGTAGCTCTTCCCAATGTATCAAATCATGCTTACTGCATGCCCCCAATGCATATTCCCCCAGCCGCGTTCATACGGATTATGTTGGTAGAACAAGTGATATTCACCGTCATAATACAGCAATCCATTAGGATCGTTGTTCCATCCTCTACGTTGAGTATAGTGGATTTGCGGACGGTTGGTTTCTTTATACAAGCTATCTTGCCCGGTTATTTCATCTGCTTGATAAATCTTGTTTATACCTGTTTTATTCCCAGTATAAGATATTTTTATCTCTTTGTTCTTCAAGGCAGACATATCGCAAAACACCCAATAGTCCGGTTTTCCCGAGGCCAAACGAATCTCAAACACCCGCTCTTGCCGCCCTCCCACATCAAATGTCATCAGAGCCCGGTCTACCTGATGCGAAACCGGCAGATTGAGGTATCTCTTCGTTATTTTCATTGTCAGGTCTTGCGCACTCAAGGTGAAGATACAACCCACCAGGCACTCGCAAGCACCCCTATACGTTTGTTATTCATTTCAGCATTAATTATGCACCAGCGTTCCGATGTTTTCACCGCTCATCACCTTTTTCAGATTACCGTTGGTGTCCATGTCGAAGACGATGATCGGAAGATTGTTTTCCTTACACATCGTGGTGGCTGTCAGGTCCATCACCTTGAGGCCGCGCGTATAGATTTCGTCGTAGGTGATGTCCGAGAACTTGGTAGCAGTCGGATCCTTTTCCGGATCGGCAGTATAGATACCATCTACACGGGTTCCTTTCAGCATCACATCCGCTTCGATCTCGATACCACGCAGGGAAGAACCTGTGTCAGTCGTAAAAAACGGATTGCCAGTACCGCCCGACATAATCACAACATGGCCCTGTTCAAGCAATTCGATCGCACGCCATTTGTTATAAAACTCGCCGATCGGTTCCATACGGATAGCAGTCAGCACTTTGGCTTTCACGCCTGAGCGACGAGGGCAGAACTCAAGGCCAGACTGTTGATGACCGTTGCCAGCATCCCCATCTGGTCGCCTTTCACACGGTCGAAGCCTTTGGAAGCCCCGCTCAGGCCGCGAAAGATGTTGCCGCCACCAATCACAATTCCAATCTGGACACCCATTTCGGCAATTTCCTTGATCTGCGTCGCATATTCGTTCAGACGAACTTCGTCTATACCATATTGTTTACCTCCCATAAGCGATTCTCCGCTTAATTTCAACAGGATACGTTTGTACTGAGCCATATTGTCTTGATTTATTTGATTGTTATACCCACAAAAATACAGTATTTCAATGACCCTGCAATAGCAGTCCTTTATTTTAGTAAAACATTTTAACGAGACTGTACACCCACTGTAACAATTTTGTAACATCCCCCTTCTACCTTTGTCTGTAAAAAAGAGAAACACACACTTATATTACTTATTTTGAAGACGTGAAGAAATCACCAAGACCTTATTCCTAACTTTTATACGGCAATCCTCTTTCAGCGGAAAGAAACGGGTTGCCGTATATTTTCCCGCAATACCTATAAATACTTTAAAAACCGAAACAATACGGATTTACCTCTTGTTTTGAATAAACAAAACTAAAGTAGTAATCATTTAAAAACGTAATGGTATGAAAGATTTATTAATCGGTATGGTAGTCGGAGTTGTCACAGGTTATGTACTCCGCAAAATGGAAGATGATGGAAAATTCCGTTGCCTCCACGCAAACCTCCACCACCTCGCTTCAAAGGCAAAAGAAGAAGCGATGAACCTGAAAGACGCAGGCTTGGACAAAGTAGAATATGTTGCCGACCGCGTTCATCAGGTTGCAGAGCAGGAAAAGAGCAAAAAATAAAATAGTCGAAACAAAATCCTGCTCACTAATTCAGACATAGTTTGAGAAAGGTGTGTCAAATATCGGTATTCATGGGACACAAACAACGAAGACGAGCGCAGATCAACGCAGATATTATTAATTATCAGCAAAATAAACCTACGTCTATCTGTGTATTCTGCGTCATCTGCGTCCAGTGATATCAAATTGGCACACCTTCCTCGAATTATCGTGACAGACGTGTTTTACTAACGCGCCTCTCCATTTTATCAGAGTTTATCCTTTAAATATTTTCCCGTATAAGATGCCTCGCACATGGCCACCTCCTCCGGCGTTCCGGTGCAAACCAGATTTCCTCCGGCATTCCCACCTTCGGGGCCGAGATCTACCAGATAGTCGGCACATTTGATCACATCCATGTTATGTTCGATAATGACAACCGTATGACCTTTATCGATCAGGCATTGAAAGCCTTTAGCAACGTCTTGATATCATGGAAATGCAGGCCAGTCGTCGGCTCGTCAAAGACGAAAAGTGTCGGTTCCTGCTTCTCTTGACCCAAATAGTAGCAAGTTTCACACGCTGATTTTCACCACCGGACAAAGTGGATGAAGTCTGTCCGAGTTTAATATACCCCAACCCAACATCCTGGAGGGGTTTCAACTTTTTGACAATCTTCTTTTCCTGTGATCCCGGATATTGTCCAAAGAACTCAATCGCCTGGTTCACGGTCATTTCCAGCATATCATAGATACTCGCACCGTGATATTCGACATCGAGCACATCCTGTTTGAAGCGCTTGCCGTGGCAGGTTTCGCATTCGAGGGTGATATCGGCCATGAACTGCATCTCGACCGTGATCCTGCCTTCTCCTTTACATTCTTCACATCGCCCGCCTTCCTTATTAAAGGAGAAATAGGCAGCCGAATAGCCCATCTGCTTAGCCAAAGGCTGCTCACCGTAAAGTTTACGGATCTCATCATAGGCCCCGATATAGGTCACCGGGTTGGAACGGGAACTCTTTCCGATGGAGTTCTGGTCGACAAACTCGATACTTTTGATCATGTGCATATCGCCTTCCAAGCCGGAACAGTCAACCATCAAGCGGGCAGCCTCGTCTAAATAATGCTTGACACCTTCGTAGAAAATATCACGCACGAGCGAACTTTTACCCGAACCGCTGACACCTGTTACGACTGTCATCACATTCAAAGGGAACTTCACATCAATCCCTTTCAAATTGTTTTTACGGGCACCTTTCACCTCGATATAATTATTCCAGGGACGACGATAAAGGGGCACTTCTATCTGGTCCTCTCCCGTCAGATACCGGACGGTATAGCTGTTGCTACTGGTTTTCAAATCGTCCACATCACCCTGATAGACCACTTCCCCACCCAGGCGACCGGCCTTCGGACCGATGTCGATAATGTAATCGGCCGCACGGATAATCTCTTCGTCATGCTCCACCACAACAACCGTATTACCTAATGCTTGCAATTGCCGGAGCACCTTGATCAGCAAATCGGTATCACGAGAATGGAGCCCGATACTCGGCTCGTCCAATATATAAAGAGACCCGACCAAGCTACTCCCCAAAGAGGTCGCCAAATTGATACGCTGGCTTTCTCCTCCGGAAAGAGAGGAAGACAGGCGGTCAAGCGTCAGATAACCCAACCCCACATCCAACAGGAATTGCAGGCGGTTAGCGATCTCCGTCAGCAAACGTTTGGCAATGGATGCCTCGTTCTCGTCAAGTTGAAGGTGATCGAAAAAGGCTTTTGCTTCCGTGATCGGAAGGGTAACCAGTTCCGCAATATCCTTTCCCCCTACCTTTACATAAAGGGCTTCGGGACGCAGACGGGACCCTTTGCAAGTCGGGCAAACGGTCTTTCCACGATAACGCGCTAACATCACACGGTACTGTATCTTATACAGGTTCTCTTCCACAAATTTAAAAAAGTCATCGATGCCGTGCAGTCCGCGGGCACCGTGCCAAAGCAAGTCTTTCTCCTTTTGCGTCAGATCGTAATAAGGACGATGGATCGGGAAGTTATATTTCTCGCTCTTCACTATAAACTCTTTCAGCCATTCTCCCATCACATCGCCTTTCCAGCAGACTACCGCTCCCTGGAAAACAGACAAGCTTTTATCCGGCACGACCAGATTTTCATCGATACCGAGCACCTTCCCGAAACCTTCGCAAGTCGGGCAGGCGCCTAACGGGTTATTAAAACTGAACATCATATCGGTCGGTTCCTCGAACACCATACCATCGGCCTCGAATTTCTTGGAATATTCTTTTACAACCGTTCCTTCGGATGTGTAGATACGGATGATACAGGTATCGTGCCCTTCAAAAAATGCCGTTTCGGCAGAATCAGCAAGACGGCTTTTCAATGTCTTGTCATCCGATACGACCAGACGGTCTATCAACAGTTCGATCACCGGGTAGGAAAGCAATGCGTCATCCGCCAATACTTCACCGATACGGTAAACGGTCTCATTGATAGACAAACGGGTGTAACCTTCTTTTTGCAGGATTTCCAATTGTTCCTTGATACTGCGCCCATCCGGCAGGACGACAGGGGCGTATACGGCAAAACGAGTCCCGGCGGGATAACCCAAAACTTCTTTCACGATATCGCTCACCTGATGTTTCTTCACCTCCTTCCCCGACACGGGAGAGATGGTTTTCCCGATACGGGCATACAGGAGCCGAAGGTATTCGTATATCTCCGTAGAGGTTCCCACCGTCGAACGTGGGTTACGGGTGTTCACCTTTTGTTCGATGGCAATGGCAGGGGGAATACCTTTGATATAGTCACATTCCGGCTTGCTCATACGCCCCAGGAACTGACGGGCATAGGCCGAAAGGCTCTCCACATAGCGGCGCTGCCCCTCCGCATACAACGTATCAAATGCCAATGATGATTTTCCACTACCGGAAAGGCCGGTTATAACGACCAGTTTATCTCTGGGGATCTCGACATCGATATTTTTCAGGTTATTGATTCGAGCTCCTTTGATGAATATAGAATTGTTTTCGGACATAATGATGATTTATCAGCCTGACATATAGACACGATTACACATCTGTGTAATCCGTACCCAATATAAACAACGCAAAGGTAAAAAAGGATTGCCGTTTTGCCAAGTAAACGACTGACATTCACATTCGGAAACAATCAATTTACACATTCTATATAAACGGGGCCGACCAAGCCGGATTTCTGCAACGTATCGGTTGGTTTCCAGCTATTGCAGGGTGTCCAGGTTTTCCGTTCGGATTCCGGCAAACCACTGTCGCCGATCAAACGGTTCATCCAAGTGGTAACGACCTCTATCTCGACTTTATTCTTTCCTTTACGAACCAAATCCGTGACATTTACCCGGTAGGGAGCCGTCCAGACACCACCGGCATACTGACCGTTGATCTTCACTTTTGCCATCACACCGACATCGTTCAGATTCAGATACAATTCGCCCTCAGGCTTCTTTTTCAACTTAAATTCCGTTTCGTACCAAATCGTACCGGAATAATAGCGGATATCGGGGTTCTCGTTCTTACTGATATCTTCCAGGCGGGCAAAGGTCTGGCTTGCGGGGCCTCTTCTCTTTTCCTCAAAGGATACTTTCCAGGGAGCATCCAGGCGGACGAGCGTCTGCAGAACCGGATAGTTTAGTTGTAACCCTGTCCCCTCTGCTTTTGTGGCCGGCGACGGAACACGACGAAAGCACTCTCATAAGGATACAACTTCAATGGAACGACTGTCCCCGCAGCTGTCTCCTCATAGGCCGGAAGCGTACGAATACGGCCTGTTGTCGCATCCCACAATTCCGGTTGCCTTGAACGGATACGAAATTCCGGACGGATCTCAATCATCTCGTCTTTCTGGTTGGAGATAAAATAGATATCGGCATCTCCGGCAGAACGATGTCCATAGAGAACCGGAGCATCTGCCGGCAATCCGCAATCCGGCACACAACCGATATGCTTCAAGGCCTCCTCCATTGTCATACCGAACAGCAATTCGCCCTTTCCTCTTTTGACAGCCTTCACACTTCGCCCGTCCAGACCTGACCATAATTCGTCGGCCAATTTCTTAACCTGCCTGTCAGCCACCGGAAAAGATTCGCCACTCGGCGAACGTTTCGGAGCCGGACCTAAGACAACTGCGCCGTCTTCGATCAGTTTCTTGATCTTGGCAAGCAGTTCGGGACGCATGGTTTCAAGCTTCGGAAGTACCAGTATCCGGTATTGAGTGCCGTGAGGCAACGTCAGTAAACCGTCCTTGACAAAGAGGTCGCGCTCGATCACCTCGGCATTGATATAATCGAACTGGTAGCCTTTCGGCAGTTCAGGGTCTACGATACCGGTCATCTTGGGAGCATCTTCGCCGATGAAATAAGCGACATCGGCAATATTCAAGCCTTGTTGCAACATATAGTTGACTCGTTTCAGATAGGATGTAAACAAATCCATCTGTGGATACCAAGTGTTCAGCCGGTTGAATTCGCTGCTGAACCAGGCGTTCATCCCCGCTCCCGTTCTTCCGAAGGCTGCGAGATATAGACATGCAACAACGTATTATTGATTCCTTCCGTAAAGAAACGGTCGCCACGCTGTTTCATCATGGCAGGATAACAGCTGAAAGGCGTCCCTCCGCTGGTGAACGATTCGGCCGAAATCTTCTGCTTTCCATAGATATGTCCACAGGAAGAGGCGGCACGGTTCTCGATATTCCCCAAATCGCCAAAACTCCAGAACTCTCCTCCTATCTCGTCCGATTGTCCGCCATATTGCAGGAACTCACCGGGGAACCCCCAGTGCCCGTAGTTTTCCAACCAGGTCGTCAAGCCATATTTATGGCACACCTCCCGTAAGCCGCCGACATAATCGTATGCGACCTTATCTGCGATCAGACGGCGCAAATCCCAAAGGAAACGGTCGGAACGATCCTCGCTCCCGACCACATATCCTTCATAAGCGGGAAGAAACGGTAACGGGTCATAGCCGTAACGCGCCTGGAATTCCGACAAGAAATCGTCGGTAAAGTTTTGTCCGCCCGTTTCGTAACTATCTTGTACGACTACTTTCCAACAAGCACGGTCTTCAGCCGGAATACGACGGTAGATTTCACCCATGAAAGCCTCGAAATGCGCTTCTACATGCTTGCGGCTCATCTTATCTATCTCCAGTCCGGTTGCTTCGGGATCAGCCGGGCTGTTCGTCACGCCCGTCGGGAGCATACCGGTACGCAGGATCGTCCATTCTCCCGCCGGAGCTTTCCAGACAAGGCGGTCTCCTTGCAAGAAAGCAGAAATATCCAATACTTTCCCCGGATCGATAACCAGAGAGGGATCACCCACTTCCGGTTGTACCGGCCACTGGTATTCATGCCAATAAGGAAGCGGAGTCTGAAACATCTTGGCTAATGTCTTTTCGGGATAACGTTCCACAGCAGGAAGGGACAAGAATTCCACCTCTCCCAATCCCATACCAGATGCCGTGTTAGCCAGTTCCAACCGGAACTCGCTTGCCGTCGTCTCCGGGACAGAGATAACAACCGGAGCATACGGATCGAAGCCGACATTCAAATTCGCATTGAAACGGTCGATCTTAAATTCGGACAGCATCCGATAGCCTCCGTTCTCTTTTACTAATAAACGGGCATTGGTTTGAATCGGCTGACGGGCAGGGAAGATTTGCAAACTGCGTAAAGTAAACGGTTGGTCCGTCCTGAAATCAATCGCCACCGGCTTTTCGCTTTTTTCCGTAAAAAGCATCACTGTTTCCTTATTTCCGTCAACCAAATGGTTCAGATTTTGCAAAGACATAGTAGATGTCACTTTGGTATTTGCAGCCGACAACCGGGTCGCTTTCTTACCGACAGAGGGAAAAGCGATCACCCTCACATCCTGAAAGTCTTTATCGGGTTTTCGCCAAAACCACCTGTACCTGTTTTCCTCCACTGACTTCCGCCTTTACCGATGCCAGATAACGCATCGCCTGCTCCGGTTTCACCCACGGACCGCCCGACTGGCTCCATCCGGGTGAATTAAAGATACCGATCTCTATCCCTAACTCCGTCGCTGTTTTAAGGGCTGCATGCAATATCTTCCACCATTCTTCACTATAAAACGGAACGGTCTTATAGGGCGTATGAATCCCTTCCAAGCCGATATTCCCGATAAAAGCCCGGTTGATCCCAGCTTCTTTCATCGAATACAGGTCCTTCTTCACTCCTTCTTCCGAGATATTCCCGGAGATCCAATACCAATAAACGGAAGTTTGTACCTTTTCAGCCGGATTCATAAAACCGGCCTCAAGTGCATTTTTATCTTGCCCATTTCCCGTAAAAGGGACCAACAACGAAAGGCAAAGCAATGTTTTAAACAGAGGTTTTCTCATGATCTGTTCTTTTTAAGATTCCGACGGTAAAAGTAGCAAGATTATCTTTCACCTCTGGTTTCTATATTGATTTATATCTTTTCAAAAATGCTTTTTCAAACAAGTTTTTATCCAGCATTATTTCCAAAACCATTGTTTATAACATAAAAAACGATAGAGACTTTTAAACTTTTGCTATCTTTGTGTCGGCTTGTACAAAGTATATAAGACAACAAACAAAAGAATCTCAAATCACAGACTTCATGATGGCAAAACACCTCCGTCTGTTACTGATCTTGTTGCTTGGAGCAGTAACATCCTGTAAGACGACACAACAAATACCGCAGCAACCGACTGGAAAAGAAGCGAAACGAGAATTTCGCGGAGCTTGGATACAGACAGCTTTCCAGGGAGAATATAAGGATATGACACCCGCACAAATGCGGAAAGACTTTATCCGCAAGCTCAACTATTTGCAAAAATGCGGGATCAACGCTATCATCTTCCAGGTACGCCCGGAAGCCGACGCCTTCTATAAATCCGACATCGAACCCTGGAGCCGTTTCTATACCGGCAGGCAGGGACTCGCCCCGGCCGGAGACTTCGATGTGACGGCCTTCCTGATCGAAGAATGCCACAAACGGAATATGGAATTCCACGCCTGGCTGAACCCTTATCGGGCAAGCACAGCCGGGAATACCCGTTTTGCCGATTCACATATATATAATAAGCATCCGGAATGGTTCGTGACCTACAACAAGCAAATCCTGTTTGACCCGGGACTACCGGAAAGCCGGCAGTTCATCTGCCGAGTGGTACGGGATATCGTGAGCCGTTACGATATAGACGCGATCCATATGGATGACTATTTCTACCCCTATCCGGTAGCGGGCATGCCTTTCCCGGACGACAAAAGTTTTCAAAAATACGGATTGAACAAAGGATATAAAGTATCACAACGTGCAGAATGGCGAAGAGAAAATGTAAACAAGCTGATTCGTGAGATCAAGCGTACCATCCTATTATCCAAACCGTGGGTAAGATTCGGCATCAGCCCGTTCGGCATCTACCGCAACAAAAAAAGCACACCCGACGGTTCAGGCAGCAACACCAACGGATTGCAAAACTACGACGACCTGTATGCCGATGTGGCACGCTGGGTAAAAGAGGGTTGGATAGACTATAACATTCCACAGATATATTGGGAGATCGGACATCCGGCTGCCGACTATATCACGCTGATCCAATGGTGGAACAAAAACGCGACACGGGAAGCACGCATCTGTATATCGGCCAAAACGTAGCACGTACCATGAAAGCAGACCAGCTCACCCGCAAAATGCTTTACGAACGTTCGCTCTCGAAAGTAAAAGGCAATTGCTTTTGGCCTGCAAACGAAATACTCTGGAATAACAAAGGGGTGGCCGACAGCCTGAAACAGAACTACCACCGTTATCCGGCATTGATCCCGGCCTACACCCATCTGCACAACCGGGCTCCGCAAGAGGTCAAGAAACTGAAAGCCGAATGGACTGCCCAGGGCTATATGTTGCACTGGCAGGCGGAACAGAGCAAGACCAATCCCGAATTGGCAAGCTATTTCGTCATTTACCGCTTCGAAAACAAGGAACCGGTCAATCTGGATGATCCTTCTAAGATCGTAGCGGTCACACGCGAGACGAACTATCTGCTACCCTACGACGACGGAAAGCGCAAATACCGTTATGTAGTCACAGCCGTAGATCGTTTCCATAATGAAAATCAAGGTAAAAGCAAAAAGGTAAAACTTTAAATTCAGCCACGGATGTCAGATTTTATCTGTCAGAAATATACAGACTGTTCTTCTTGCTCCCACTATCAGAAACAGATATTCAAATACCGTTCTTTCCCGAAAGGAATGATGATCCCGAAAGAACGGTGTTCACAAAATACGATCTATTTTCTGATATCCGGCTCCGTTCGGGTAACCAGCGACGAGCATCCGGATACGGTATTTCACGACGGGCAGTTCATCATGCAGCCGATCGGTTCACGTGTAGAGTTCCACATCCTGGAATCCACGGAATGCATCCTTTACCTGTTCGAGACTCCGCAAAACATTTGTACCGACCGTTTCAACAAAGGACTGGAACTGGCGAAAGAGTCTCCCATGCTCCCTGTCGTCATGGATATGTGTTTCCCTTTGCGCCTTTTTATCAACGGGCTCAAAATGTACCTCAACAACGAACTCCTGTGTGTGGAATTCCTGAAAGCCAAGCAGACGGAGTTGTATTTCCTGCTCAACTGCTATTATACATTGAAAGAGATCGCCAATTTTTATGCACCCATATATAGGTATAGCCAAACATTCCGCTACTTTGTCATGCAAAATTACCTGAAAGCGAAAGATGTCGAGTCTTTTGCTCAATTAGGAGGATACAGCACTATCACCTTCCGGCGTTTATTCAAAGATACGTTCGGAGAGCCAGCTTACCAATGGATGACCAAAAAGAAATGCCTGGATATACAAAACGACCTGATAACCACGAATGCAAGCATATCCGAGATCTGCTATAAGTACGGTTTCGAATCCTTGTCTAACTTTTCCCATTTCTGCCGGGCCAACTTCGGCAAATCTCCACGCGCCATCCGCAACGAAAGAGACGAAAACGTGTAGAAATCAATCCATTTCATACATTCCAACCTTTTGATTAAAAAAGCAATTCATCCGGAATCTCCCACCCTCGCGGAACAACTAATCCGAAACATACCCTAAACTAACTCGGAAGTCATAGTAAACTAAATCAAGACATACAGTATATTATTTATATGTAGTACTACTTATCGCAAATAGGTAGCACTACATATCGTCTATAGGTAGTACTACATATAGGCAATAGATAGTGACTACCAACAGATACTTTACTATATGTTATGAATTAGTTCTTGGGGTGTTTTGATTTAGTTGATGGTATGAAACGGATTAATTTACCGGTCATCCCAGGCCGATTTCTCAGAGTGCCGCATATCGGAACCGACACCTATTTAAATATGTAAAATCTATATATTTATAAACAGAATCGATACTGAATACACATTCGGACAGATTTATTGCATATCTTTGTAGAATAAACTATTTAGTATTGGGGGTATATGAAATTTAAACTTATCACTCTGTTTATCATCCTTTGCCTAGGATTCACAAGCTGCTCCGAGAACGAGACTCCGGAACCCCGGACAACCCGCACCATATTAGTCTATATGATGGCCAATAACAGCCTCAACAGCTTCGCCTCGAAAAACATAGAAAGCATGATAGAAGGGGCGACCAGCAAAAATCTCAACGGAGGAAACCTGATCGTTTATTATGCTCCCGCCGGTTCGCCCCCGGAACTTCTCCGGATAAAAGAAGAAAACGGTGTTGTCAAGAAAATCCATCTGAAGGACTATGAAAAGCAGAATTCGGCTGATCCGGACGTGATGCGGAGCGTGATCGGCGAAGTGGTTTCACAATATCCGGCAGACAGTTACGGGTTGGTGTTATGGAGCCATGGGACAGCCTGGCTTCCTTCCGACTACCAGAATAAGCTGAAAGCGTTCGGACAGGACGGCAACAACTGGATGGAGATCGACGATCTGGCAAAGGGACTGCCAGATGATCTATTTGATTTTATCCTGTTCGATGCCTGCTACATGGCAAGCGTCGAATGCACTTATGAGCTTAGAAACAAAGCTGAATATATCTTAGCTTCTCCCACCGAAACAATGGCGGACGGATGGCCTTATGAAGAGATGATGCCGCAACTGTTCGCTACAGACCTGCAACTGGAAAAGGTTGGTGAAACATTCTACAACCATTACCTGAACAATACCTATCCGTATGCGACCGTATCGCTCACGAAAACAAGCGAACTGGATAATCTGAAAAGCGTAGCACATGATATCTTGGCAGATAAGACCGAAAGCGATATTTACAGTCTCGATCCAAAGAACATGCAAAGACTGGAATATTTATACCGTAGCCCAGGAATGCTTTATGACTTCAATGATTATATCAAGCAGTTGGCGACAGCCGAACAATACGATCGTTTCATCAGTTGCCTGGATAAAGCAGTCGTCTACAAGGCCCATACGCCCAAATCCTACTACGCCGCCATAGGAAATGCGTTGCCGATCAAAAGCTATTGCGGCCTGACCATTTTCGTTCCGCAAGAATCTCTACCCAAAATGCTCGAATGGTATAAACAAAGAGTCGGCTGGTATAAGGCAGTTTATGAATAAATCCTCTATCACCGGATCAAGAAAGCCTTTTTAAAGCGTTTCACCGTACCTTCGGGGTGGTATATTTCAGCATAAAAGATATAGACACCTGTTTGCAACGGACTTCCGTTGTTGGCTACGCCACTCCATGTGATCTTACCGGAGATGCCTAACAACTCATGATTGGATATATCAGCTACACGCAGACCGGAGGTATTGAAAACGAAAGCGCGACAGCTATATCCCGGACGGTCGAGCAGGTAGGACACCGTGTAACTACCGGACTCTTCTATCCACACAGGAGGTTCTATACCCGTGGCACCGCCCGATGAAGCGTCTTTGTATTGAGAGTTCTGATAGCCAGGTGTGCCATAGCCAACTGTTTCGGAAGCGGAGGTCCAGTTTGCCGCGTCTTGTGTAGCGGCATCCGGATCGATACGCTCAAGGGCAACTCCTTTTTTATTTTTGACTGAATGAGCATGCCATTTAGACGAATAGGCGACTTCATCTATTATTATTTCATCCGCTGTACGAAACAATACCAAGGTAGAAGATGTATTGGCAAGAATAGGAAGCTTGGCCAATCCGCAAAGAGCAGACGGATCGGCTATATCATAAAAAGAAGTCACACCTTCCAAGTTCTTGGTCAAGAGGAGGTAACTTTTTGCCTCCAGATTATGCAGGACGGAAGTCAATGGATAGCGAGTGCTAAGTGTTCCGTCCGATTTACGGATGGCGACAGAAAGGGCGGACAAAGACAAGGAATGCTCCGAACGATTATACAATTCGATATATTCGCTGCCTCCGACATATGGGTCAGGGAGCAACTCGTTAATGATGATTTCTCCGGGCTGGATCGGTTCTGTGACTTCCGGAATGTCGGGATCATCCGGATTATCCGGGACATCGGGTCGGTCTGGATCTACCGGCGGATCTTCCTCCTTATCGGGAGAAGAATTAACGGCACCGGGAGTTCCACCACGTGGATCAGTAGAAAGATGCCAGCCTGAAGTGCCTCGTTCCCACGACACTCCGGAGGTAGCCGCTTCATACGCCACTTCTTCTATCTTGCCCCCGGCAGCATCCCACAATTGCAATACAGCTCCTTTGTCATTCAAAGCCGGAAACTTCTCGATAGGAATCAGCAACGTTTGGACAGGGAAGGAGAACGCATCCTCCTGGTCCAGTAAAACTGCATATCCGCCAGCAGGCAAATCCATCTCTGGCAGGGCTTTCGTCTTCTTCCCCGTCACATTCTTGTACACCCATCCGTCCAACGAGACGGTAGCAGCAGTCGTATTATGTAATTCGATATATTCCACCATTCTTCCATCTCCCGCTTTGCCATGACTTCATTGATAACGACCGAACCTGCTGGATAGCTCTCCGGTTCATCCGGATCAGGCTTCGGTTCCGGCTTATCCGTCCCAGGTTCTTCTTCCCCTCTCAACACGACTTCGACAGCTTCATCCGGCATCGCCTTTCCCGACAAAGAGCGAAGACCGGCATAAGAGATCGTGTATGAATGGTCCAACTGCATCTCTTGATCGAAAAAAGTGCTTACGAATTGCTTCGTCCCTGCATCTACATACCTTTTGAGGTAAGCGTCTCCAATATCCGAAATACTGAAGACAGCCTTATCAATATCAACCGGCTTATCAAAAGCGAACAGCAAGTTGGAGGCCGATAGTGGCTCGATCTCAAGCAACTTTGGCGGACTTTCTGATTCTCCCGGTTCTTCTTCAGGCTTGTCCGGCTCGATCGGTATATCCGTCACCCGATTAAGCACACACACATTATCTATGCTGAAAAGAGAACTTCGTGTCTTCGTGTAATAAAACGTAAACACCAAGTTGCCTCTCTCAACCGGCTCTTCTATAGTGTACATGGCTGAACCTTCAAGCAGTATCCCTCCATATCGTCTGTCTTGTAATACAAACTCCACCGGAGATTGTCTTCAAGCGTCACTTTCACATGTAACAACAATGGCGACTCTTCAAAATCGGTCTGTGGCAGAATCAAATTCCCGTTTCCGTTACGCTTCAGTCCTAGTTCCTTGTTGCCGGTATTCCCGATACGTACATAATAATAACGTTCTTGATTTTCCTGATACAAATAGATGCATAATTTGTTCTCGTCGCTCGGTTGGTTTTGCATATAAACATCGAACTCCCATTGCATATCGGGCGAATAGGCGATTTCTTTGCCTATGGAAGCAGTACCTGACTCTGTCGGTTCGATATTCAACTGAAGCCTGCCATCGGCATTGACTACAAACTGCCCTCTGTCTTTGCCGATCCAGTCGGCCCCCAACATCGGGCCGTCAAACGTCTCATTCACCTGTGAATTCACACAAAAAGGAAGTAATATGAAGAGATAAAGAATAAATTGTTTCATAGCATTCTAGTTTTGTTTATAATTTGCATATCTTTGCACCCCAAAACGTTGTAATGAAGGAAATGCAAAGCTTTCTGTAAACGTTGTAAAGTTATACTATTTTTTTTATAAACAAATTAATTAGTGCTCAAAATGAAAGTAGCAATTGTTGGAGTGAGTGGAGCGGTAGGACAGGAATTCCTGCGCGTACTCGACGAGAGAAACTTCCCAATGGATGAGCTTGTGCTTTTTGGCTCATCTCGCAGTGCCGGACGTGTTTATACTTTCCGTGGTAAACAAATTACCGTCAAGGAGCTTAAGCATAACGACGACTTCAAGGGAATCGATGTTGCTTTTGTTTCGGCCGGTGGCGGTACTTCTATCGAATTCGCAGAAACCATTACGAAATATGGTACTGTGATGATCGACAATTCCAGCGCATTCCGCATGGACAACGATGTACCTTTGGTAGTTCCCGAAGTGAACCCGGAAGATGCACTGAATCGTCCGCGCGGTATCATTGCCAATCCGAACTGTACCACCATCCAGATGGTCGTTGCATTGAAGGCAATCGAAGGCCTGTCGCACATCAAGCGTGTACACGTATCGACCTACCAGGCTGCCAGCGGTGCAGGCGCAACAGCAATGGCCGAACTGGTAAAACAATATGAACAACTGCTGAAAGGCGAAGAACCGACTGTGGAAAAGTTCGCTTATCAACTGGCTTACAATGTCATCCCTCACGTAGACGTATTTACGGATAACGGCTACACGAAGGAAGAGATGAAGATGTATAACGAAACACGCAAGATCATGCACTCTGACATCGAGGTGAGCGCAACTTGTGTACGTGTTCCGGTTATGCGTGCCCACAGCGAAGCGACTTGGGTAGAGACAGAACGACCGGTCAGCGTAGAAGAAGCTCGTAAGGCGTTCGCCGAAGCCGAAGGTGTCGTTCTGCAGGACGAACCAGCGAAGAAAGACTATCCGATGCCGTTGTTCATCGCTGGAAAAGACCCAGTTTATGTGGGCCGTATCCGTAAGGATATCACGAACCCGAACGGCTTGACATTCTGGACGGTAAGCGACCAGATCAAAAAAGGGGCAGCCCTGAATGCTGTACAGATTGCAGAATATCTGTTGAAAGTAAAGAATATCGGATAAACGATATACGATATTTGGATATAAAGAGAAGGAGATGTCAAAACTCCTTTATCAGGATCTTTTAGGCACGGATTTACACGGATAAATTTATTTTCTTTCCGTGTAATCCGTGCCTAAATTATATCTTCATTTCTTTCAGTCCTTCTTCCAGCGTATGCGGGCGATAGCCCAATTCGCGTTTTGCTTTTTCGATGGACAGTCCGCTATTGCGTGGACGTGGCGTTGCCTCCTTCATCTCTTCCGTTGTGACCGGACAGATCAGTGAACGATCCAGTCCGAAATAATCGGCTACACGGTATGCCATTTCTGCGATAGAAAGATATTCCGCGCCACAGATATGATAAATACCGGAATCATCGGTATGCACAAGCCGTTCCACTCCGTCGGCAATATCCTCTACCCAAGTCGGTGTGCGATATTGATCGGCGACGACACGGATCTCTTGCCCTGCTTCCAAGCGGTTCTTGACTAATTGAAGGACATTGCCATGCTGTCCCGGCAACGCTTTCCCATAGACGACAACCACACGGACAATAGCATAGTTGCGACAAATACTCGCTACCGCCTGTTCTCCCTGATACTTGGTCACGCCATAGTAATTGAGCGGAGCGGGCAGATCTTCTTCCGTATAAAGACGGTCACTTCTCCCGTCAAACACAAAGTCTGTCGACAAATGGATCAATCGGCTCCCCTGATCTCGCAACAATACGCCAAGTTCTCTACCGCCGACACGTTAATGGCATACGCCTCCTCACGGTGCTGCTCGCAATAATCCGGGACGGAAAGAGCCGAACAATTGACAACGACATCAGGACAGATATGGTCGAACAAAGCCTCCACCGCCGGATAGTCGTTGATGTCCAACCGAACGAAAGTATGGGTCCCTTCCGGACGGATATCCGGATGAAGGGAACAGCCGAATACTTCGCAGGCCCCGTTCTCCGAAAGGTTATCCAGGATTCTTCTCCCGACAAACCCATTAGCACCTATAACCAATATCTTTTTCATCAAAACATATAGATCAGAACACCCAACACACGGTGGTTCGTCACCGAATGCGTGTTTTCTATTTTACCATTTTCCGCATTCATATCTCCATACCAGGCAAGAGAAGGACTGTATTCCACCCCCAGCTTCCAGTGGGGCAGATTATAAGAGAGTTGGAGGTTGGTAGTAAACACCTGATCCACCTCCAATCCGACACCATAGGTCGGCCCGGCAATCGTCTTTCCCGTTCCTAAGTTCTTCAGATAGCCGACAAAGATTCCCGGTTTCCATTTCTTGCCATAGACTATATTCAGCCAAGTCATGGAATGACGGTAAGGCGTATACTCCTGTTCACCTGTACGCGGATCGACAGAGGTAACCGCATAACCACCCAACATACAGGCTTGCGTCAGATTGGAAGCCAGCAACGTCTTACCTGCAATCACCCAATCCTGAGTCATATATTTGGCATGTGCCTCAAAAGACAACGAAGTGACCCGCTCGTTCACTTTATACACCCGGTCGTCCACCGTCGTTTGCTGTCGGGGTTTCAAGGACAGCACTTCCATGCCGACGCCGGCAATCAAACCATCAACCTTATAATCAGCCGAGACGTAGACTTCCGGGATGCAGCTGTTCTTGATATATTCCTCGCTTTTTCCGTTCGGACCGGCAGACAAATACTGCAACTGCCACAACACGGCTCCTGTCAGCTGCAACCCTTTGCCCGACGTGTACCGGTAACGGATCTGAGGGCTACGGTTAAACGGTTGGAAAGGCGCACCGGTCGAAAGGTTCAACATTTGCGGAGATACATCGCCGAACAACGGATGCCAGGTTTGTCCTACCAATACCGCCGATTTTCCCCAATCTAAGTTGACATAAGCATGGCGAATACGCAAGACCGCCCAGTTGCTTCCGGAGCCGCGAAAATCCGCCTCTAACTTGGCTGTTGTCACGGCTTTCCCGATATTCGGCCCCGTCACGTCTACTCCCAAACGGGAATAGAGCAGATAGAAACTCCCATTTGCCGTGGCATTCAGGTCATTACCTTCGGCATCCAAATTCTTGTCTTTAGGATAAAGGTGGAATAGCCCATCCACAATTTCAGCATTGGCACGTGAATTATAAAACAGGTCGCCACGCACCTGTCCATAAAATTTATAAGAAAAATTCTTTTTCTGAGCATGACCGGCCATAACCATGCATAAGGCCGCGAAGAGTAGCAAATATCTTTTCATTTCTGTCTTTTCAAATTGATTGCAAAGGTAAGGAAGTTTGGGATTACTGCAAAACAGGAAGAGTCTTACTACACCTTAACCTTATCCGAAAAACAGGAAATATCCTGATAAAAGCACCCCTGACACCCATACAAAAAACGGAGAGGATAACATTTTAATACATCCACACCAAGCAAGTCGTAGTTCCACTATAGGGAACCATCAGTTTTATTCAAGGATAATTCTTAGAGCTCTGAAAAACGCTTGGAAAAAGGAACAGGGAAATTCTTCGAGCCTTTAAAAGTAATACATCACAAGTCCCAATATACGATGGTTCGTGACACTATGCGTATTTACGGTCTTGCCGAAGGCTTTGTCCGTATCACCATACCAAGCTGTCGTCGGCATATATTCCATACCGATTTGCCAATGGGGCAGATTGTAGGAGAAAGCGATATTGGTAGAGAAAACTGGTCTATATCCAATCCCATACCATACTCGGTGGCGGAAACTAATACGTCGGCCGTTCCCAAGTTCTTGGTATAACCGGCAAAGAAGTGCCCCTTCCATTTCGTCCCGCAGGTGAAATTAATCCAAGATGTGGAATGCCGGAAAGACCATGCAGATGCCGGCCAGCAGTAATATCAGCTTTTTCATTCTTATAGTTTGTTACCAGTTTAACAGAGTTGAGCCACAAAGATATATATTTTCCTGTATTTCATTTGAAGAACGAAATATTATTTGTTACTTTGCTTCCAAGTTGTAAGCCTTAAAGGCCAAATCGATTAATAATGTAAACTACATAACAACATCATGGAAAGTAAGAAATTTTTACTGCAGGAGAAAGATATTCCTACAGCCTGGTACAACATCGTAGCAGACATGGAGAATAAACCGCTTCCTCCGCTCAACCCCAAAACAAAGGAACCGCTCAAGCCTGAAAATCTCTATCCTCTATTTGCCAAAGGATTGGTAGACCAGGAGATGAACCAGACGGATGCCTGGATCGAAATCCCGGAAGAAGTTCGCGACATGTATAAAATCTGGCGTCCGACTCCGTTGGTCCGCGCTTACGGACTTGAAAAAGCACTCGACACGCCGGCTCACATCTACTTCAAGAACGAAAGTGTCAGCCCTGTCGGATCTCATAAACTGAATTCCGCTATTCCGCAGGCCTATTTCTGCAAAAAGGAAGGCGTGACCAATGTCACGACCGAAACAGGCGCCGGACAATGGGGAGCTTCCATGGCTATGGCCGCCAAACATTTCGGATTGGAACTGGCTGTCTATATGGTAAAGGTCAGCTACAACCAGAAACCCTACCGCCGTTCTATCATGCAGACGTTCGGAGCCGAGGTGATCGCCTCGCCCAGTATGAGTACACGTGCGGGCCGCGACATTATCACCAAGCACCCGAATTATCAGGGAAGCCTGGGAACAGCCATCTCCGAAGCGGTCGAGTTGGCTATGCAGACGCCCAATTGCAAATATGTATTGGGTAGCGTGCTGAACCATGTGATGCTCCACCAGACAGTTATCGGCCTGGAAGCTGAAAAACAAATGGAGATGGCGGGAGAATACCCGGACGTAGTTATCGCTTGTTTCGGTGGTGGTTCAAACTTCTCCGGTATTGCATTCCCATTCCTGCGTCATAAGCTGACACAAGGAAAAAATATCCGTATCGTGGCTGCCGAACCGGCCTCCTGCCCGAAACTGACACGTGGACAATTCCAGTACGACTTCGGTGACGAAGCCGGCTACACGCCACTGCTTCCGATGTTCACTTTAGGCATAACTTCGCCCCGGCCAATATACACGCAGGCGGTCTGCGTTATCACGGTGCAGGTTCTATCGTCAGCCAATTAAAGAAAGACGGCCTGATGGATGCTGTAGATATCCAGCAGCTTGAGACATTCAAAGCTGCCACGTTATTCGCTCAGAGCGAAGGCATTATACCGGCACCCGAATCTTCCCACGCTATCGCTGCCGCTATTCGCGAAGCAGAGCAGGCTAAAATCGAAGGCAAACCACGTACGATCCTGTTCAACCTGTCCGGCCACGGCTTGATCGACATGGCCGCTTACGACCAGTATCTGGCAGGCGACCTGACAAACTACGAATCACAGACGCCGATGTAGAGAAGAATCTTTCGGAAATAGAGAAGATCATTAAATAAAAACAAGATAAACTCCGATCATTTTCGTGAGATCACGAAAATGATCGGAGCAAATGAAAATAGCGCTAATAACAGGGACTCACGTCTTTTGTTATTCGCGCCATTTTCGGTTGTGTCTATGAAATATTCTAAAATAGGTATTATGAGAAAATGTCGTTATAACTTGTTGCCGGAGCAACCATATTCTGGACATTTAAGCTAAAACTTTTCTTCTTTTTATCCCACATTCCGTATGTGGTGTTGATTTCCCCTGTTTCTGCATCGTATGAATAAGTCGTCAGATAATAGGGAACCCACTCATCCTTACTCTTATTCCAGCGATATGCCTTCTTTTCTGACACTTTGCCGTTTTCATTGTAAGAAAATTCATATTTAACTTCTTTATTCAAAAGCCCATTGTCATTTAAGAAAATGACTTTTGAAACAACCTTACCATTCTCTTCCTTCGTATCATACATGTACTCTCTGGGAGAGGCTGCGCTCATTGCAAGATTACACAAGAACATAACTGCAAGAACAAGAATGCTTTTACTTAAAATCGAAGTCTTCATATAATTATTACTTTAAGATTACTTTCAAATTGCGGTGCAAATGTAGGTACTATTCCATAACCAACCAAACTTTTGCTTACATATTGTCAGCATACACATCTAATTTAACAATATTAAGCACTTCATCCGCCTTTATATGGCCTGGCATACTTACATATTGTAAGAAAATAATCATTCATATCCAAGACTTCACGTTTCATCTTCCTTAAATTCGAGTATATCCGCCGGTTGGCAATCGAGCTCCTTACAAATTGCCTCAAGAGTAGAAAAGCGTATAGCTTTGGCTTTACCCGTCTTTAGGATCGAAAGATTTGCCGGGGTAATACCGATACGATCGGCCAAATCACCCAAAGTGATCTTTCTTTTTGCCATCATCACATCCAAATTCACTATTATAGCCATATCTTACTCCTCTGATTATTCGTCAATTACAACATTATGAATTTCACCACCCGCATCTCCAGATGTTTGCCAAGCCGGAATACTCAAACTCCGATTCAAGCAATAAATACAGGCAGCAGATAATATTATACTAAGAACGGAGAACCCAGTAAAGGGCATTCCCCCATTATTTCATATACGGAACAGACATTCGGGTAATAAATTATAAGCAAGACCGAAATTCCATTCACAATCATATCCGAAAGAATACATAGACTCAAACTGCCGGAACAATAAAAAAGACATCGCTTGTGTCTTATTTATCATGATCAGATTCTTAAATTGTCAACTCCTGTTCCTCTTTCATCTGCAGACCGATTGCAAAAATACGACCTACCAATAAAGCAATCAGGCCCATTATCAATGTCATCGGCTGAAAGTCACACCAGAAATTATGTTCATAACCTTCCAACTCGAATAATCGGGTTGCCTCCCAGTAATTCGTTATCATATAAGCTTGTGTCAGTATGAAAGAGATCAGTAGATTGCGTCCGATGCGATTCAAACGGCGTACATTCATCCAATCGAATATCACCTCGTGATTAATCGCATTGATAAGCTTATAGAATTGGATGATCGCTTTTATAATAAAGAACAGACCGATCAGCATAAGGAAACTTACATATCTTGCAATTCCAACATCTTTGGATTTCGCCCAGACCAATGTCTTGATATGTGAAGCCGGATACCACTCCTGATCCTTCTGATTGAATAGCTTATCTGAAGTGGCAGCCAAAGATTTCGGCCATAAACTAAGAGTCATCGGGCTTAATATTCCCGCACTAATGTTTGTTGTTCCCTGCTCATGCGCTTCTTCAGCCTGTGACATTCCTTCTTTGAAACCGTCCACAAATGCATTACCCATCGAATAGATGCTCGGAACCAAAGACAAACCGACAAAGAAAAATATCAAAACACAGATTAAATTCAATTGCTTTTTCATAACCTATAGCATTCTTGCTTAAGAAGAAGGGCGGGCAAACCCCGCCCTACCTTCCATTATAAACCTTTTATATCAAACGGCATACGGGCAATAATACCGGATTCCGTTTCAGCCCGGCGGATCGTTGAGAACAGTTTGAATTGCTCTTCACCCATTACAGATTTGGCGATGGAGACTTTTGCTTCATCCATCTGCTTCTCCATGAATTTGGTAAAGAAATCTTTCGGGCCATCTGCTACTATTACAGAATAATCAGTCAATTCCGCTAAAGTCGCAGCCTCTTTGATCGCATCATCCATGCCGCCCAACTGGTCGACCAAACCTCTTTCCAATGCCTGTTCGCCTGTCCATACACGTCCTTGTCCGATCGAATCGATCTCAGCTTTTGTCATGCCGCGGCCATCTGCGCAACGAGTCAGGAATAAATCATATGTTTGTTCTACACCACGCTGGATCAACGCCTTTTCATCTTCACGCATCGGACGACTGATGTCCCCCAAATCAGCGAATGTATTTGTCTTTACGATATCCGTAGTTACACCTACCTTATCAAATGTTCCGGTAAAATTACGGACGACACCGAATACACCGATTGAACCTGTCAAAGTCGTACGTTCGGCGACAATCTTGTTTGCGGCACAAAGAGATGTAATAGCCACCGGAAGCAGCATAGTTACCCATCGAAACAACGATCGGCTTCTTAGCTTTCAGCTCGACCACTTCTTTCCATATCTGTTCGGAGATATAAGCGCTACCGCCCGGAGAGTTCACACGAAAGACTACGGCTTTTACATCATCGTCATCTTTCAGCTTGCGCAATTTATTTGCCATTTCTTCTGAAATCACCTGTTCGTCGGCACTGAAAGGAGAAGAAGAATCTTCGTCTCGGATTTCACCTTCCGCATACAAGACAGCGATCTTATTCTTGTTCTCTTTTTCTTTTACTTTGATAGAGACAATTTTGTCCACTCCTGCCGTTTTCAGCTTGCCCTTCACATCCTGTCCGGCCATTTCTTTCACACAGTTTTCCACCTCATAACGATAACGAAGCCCGTCCGCCAATTTATAATCGACAGCATTGGAAGCCTGGCCCATTGCAAGACCTTCGTTCAGGTAACGATCCAATTCGTCGGAAGAGATATTACGGCTTTTCTCGATAGCGGTTGTCAAGTTTCCCCATACGCTGCCCAAGAAAGAAGTCAACTGTTCACGATTGGCATCGCTAAACTTTTTCAGGAAAAACGGTTCTACGGCACTCTTATAAGTTCCAACCTTAAAGATATAATGTTCCACTCCGATTTTCTCAGCCAACCCGGTAAAAAACAACCCCTGTGATGCAAGACCAACCAACGAGACGCTACCTTGCGGATTTAGGAAAACAGAGTCAGCTACGCTACACAGGTAATAAGCCCCCTGCGTATAATAATCGCCGTATGACACGATAAACTTACCGCTATCCTTAAAGTCCTCCAACTCGCGGCGGATCGCCTCAATCCCTGCAAAGCCTGTAGAAAGCGAACCGGCTTCCAGATAAATACCTTTAATATTATCGTTTGCCTTTGCACGGCGGATCGCTTTGATCACATCCGACACAGCCATTTGATTGCTACTTTCTCCCATCAGTTCCGAAAAAGGATTCTTCACAGCCTGATCGACCAAGACACCATCCAAAGACAATTTGAACACCGTATTCTTATCCGGTTTGTACTCGGAAGAACCGTCAGCACTGGCGGCTACTCCTATGATGAAAAAAATGGAACCCATTGTTACGATTCCCAAAGCAACCAACACTCCCAGCGTGGATGCAAATACCGTTTTGAAGAATTGTTTCATAATGTTTTATGTAATTGTTGTTCGTTTTTCAAATAATATTTATCGTTTTTCGATATGCAAAAGAATATATTATTTCTGACTCCACCAAATATTTTTATTGTTTTTCGATAAAAATATCACGAAACACAGAAAATATATATTGAAAGTAAACGTCAGCCTTCATCAGAGACCAAGTCAGCTCCGGAAGGCTCTATTTAAGTGACAATCGCCATGCTACTATTGTCAAACAGCCTGCTCATAGACCTTTTGCCTTTAGTCGAAAGCCTTTTCGCCCTTGGTCAAAAGCCCTTTCGACACTGGTCAAAAACCTTTTCGACTAAGGGCGAAAAGCAAAGGAGTGGTAGTAATAGTTGTTAATACCTGTGTATTTGTTGATTAATTGATATTGTAACGTCTTTGTTTTCACTTAAATATATAGAGGTGAAACCGAAGAGGCATGGTCAACCTATTTCAGGACGAGACAATCAGACTCTTCCTAAATACTCATCCACCGTATAATTCAAGAATTGGTTGAACGGATATAAAAGTTTGAAATCTTCAACGGCCTTATCCATCCAATCCGGTTCGAAAAAGAATTCATCCGGTTTATAGGAGACGACACTGAAATCTTTGTGACGTAGGATTCGTCATATTTGAAATCGGAAGGATAGCCGGCAGGCATACGTTTCAGGACTTCACCCTCCATTGTCGGATATGTCTTCTTGAAAGCCGGCTTTTCCATGATGGCGACAAAATCTTCTATATTTTCATAAATGTCTTTACGGAGTGCTTTCAGCAAGGCAGGCGGCGGACACCAAACACCTCCCGAAAGCAGGCAGCCACCCGGTTCAAGATGAATATAATAGCCGGCACGCTCGCTGCCCCGTCCGCCACAGGAAGCCATATAGGCTGCAAAATGAATCTTATACGGAGTCTTGTCCGGTGAAAAACGAATATCCCGGTAAATGCGGAACAGGCAATCTTTCGCCTCCAATCCGGCTATTTCCGGATCGAAGAGGGCGATCCGGTCAATCAGTTGTTGTACTTCGTCAATAAAGCCCTTGCGAAGGAATCGTAACGGCTTTTATTGGCCTGAAACCATTCCCGGTTATTGTTCTGACGCAGTTCCGTCAGGAATTGTATTATTTCTGCATTCATCCTTTGATATATTATTTAAAACATAAATCCCAAATTCATATAAAACTGCAAATGCGAATTACGGTTGGACATGCCGAACGTTGCACTCAAAGGACCGGCAATACTGTTATAGGCATATCCCAGGCTGCCTCCCCAAAGGCTTTTCCCCTCCAGCAGATGAAAAAAATCGTCGTTATGAATGCCATAGTTGCCGGTCAGCGTGATATAATTGTTCCCCGCAATACGTTGCCGGAGCTGGAGACGGGCCACCACAACCGAATTATCCAGGATTTCCACATGATTGATCCCGGCAAAAGGCAATTGCTGAGACAAATAACGTCCGAACGTCTCCCCACCGATCGCATTTAAGAACGGAAAAGCCGTATTTCCCCCGATCAGGACACGCCCGTAAAACGCAGGCAACAAACTCAAACGTGAACTAATGGGACAAACCGTCATAAACTTCAAACCGATAGCCGAGAAAGGAGAGCGACCGTTATATTTCACAAAGTTGTCCGTATAGAGTGAATAGTCCGCCTCCAAAGAAACTCCCCTATTTGGGAAATACCGCCGGTCCAATGTTTCGAGATGTGCCGATGCGAAATAACTAAAAAAGCCCTCCGGTTTCACAGTATACAATTCATCACTCCCTGTGTAAAGAAAGGAATTATAATTAAAATATTCATAACGCAGTCCGGCCTTCACCTTGAAGCTCAACCAGTTCATATCCGAATAAGCGAATTCTGCAAGATGGTGTGTATAGGTGGTGTTAAACCGTTTATCTCCCTTCTCATAAATGTCCAAATTATTATAACTGAACTTATACGACAAATTGAAATTGCGCAGCGAGAACGTTCTATCGAGTAATCCAGCATAGCAGAGGATATCTTACTCCCCACACGCCCGGTAAAAGCAAAACGGGAATGATTCCGTTTCCCCTTATGATAGGTGGCATTCACCAGCACTCCGATGATTTCCTCCGAATCGAAACGTATACCTAAATTCACAGAACTTTCCGATTTAGGCTGCAAGGTCAAGACCAGATCCTGCTGGCTCTCGCCGGTCAGTTTGTAGTTTACATAAGCATAGGCATTTGTCCCGACCAGAATAGACATGGATTTGCGCAGTTCCTTCAACGTAATATGGCTGTTCTCCTTTAGCGCACAGATACGATGCAACCAGTTCAGGTCGCGCGGATCGGCTCCATCGAAACGGATATGACGGACATAGAATGTATCGGCAGGCAAAACAGGACGATGCGCCAGGCGCCGCGACTGTATAGAAAAGGTATCGGTGTCCGAAAGACCGATCCTACGCTTCAAAGCCATGATTTCGTTCCAATGACGGCGAGCATCAGCTTCTCCCCTGTGTAACATCGTATCAAGAGCTGCAGGAGCAAAACTGGAAGAACGGTAAGGTTCCATATCCGGACGAAACAGCAGATCGGTCCGGTCACGGTTCCGCTCATATTTGTCATAGCCATGTAAAGCGATGATCTGCGTTGCGATATCACCGGGAGAATGCAGGCGGTCGTAACTACGCAGATCGCTCGTTGCCAAATCCACGCCGATAACGATATCCGCTCCCATAGCAAGTGCGACATCCACCGGATAGTTATTGTTCAACCCGCCATCGACAAGCACCATACTGTCCAGCCGGACAGGGGTAAACACCGCCGGAATCGCCATACTAGCACGCATGGCAAGCGGAAGGCTGCCTTTGTGGAATACATAGTCTTTACCACTAACCATATCGACCGCCACACAAGCAAACGGGATCAGAAAAGAATTAAAATCGGCCGAATCGTGATAACCGATCGTCAGGTCTGAAAAGAGGTTTTGCAAGTTCTGGCCTTTCACAACTCCATCGATCACCCGGTCTTTCTTCTCCAACCCGAAAGGTAAAGAGACTATATAACGTTCCGCCTTCTCTTTTTCGGGGAAGAGGAGATGACTACGTTTCACTTTGTCGCTCAACAACATATCCCAGTCTTGCAACTCTACCATTCTTTTGATCTCATCCGGGCTGTAACCGATCGCATACAAACCTCCGACAATCGCCCCCATACTGGTCCCAGCCACGATATCGATCGGTATACCGGCTTCCTCCAACACTTTCAATACCCCGATATGCGCCACACCTTTTGCACCGCCACCGCCCAACACGACTGCGACTTTCTTGCGTTCTCCCGCCATCCCAGGCAGGCAAGCAAGCATATAAGCAAAAGAGACAGGTATTTCTTCATCATCACAATCCCTTTTTTAGTTGTTATCCACAGATATATTCTTCTACGAGCAGACTCTTATCAATCGTTACTACTTCATAACGAATACCTTATTTATATCCAATGGCAAAGATATATTTTGTTATCACCTCACGCAATAAAAGGATTGAAAAAACATAGCATGTGCCGTCTACTTTCCAACAAACAACAGCTCGAACCAGATATATTCTTTCATATCAAAAGCCTTATGCCACTCTTGCGGCGACAGTTTGGCATTCCGTACATCGCAATAGCTGCCGCCCTGTAGTAATTTTCCGTCTACCAGTATTTCGCGCAAAGCACCACTGGTGTAGGAAGTAAGCGGGATCGTATCTGAAGTAGAAAAAGGGCGGTCGGGATAGGTTTCCAATAAGATACAGTGCAGGACATCTTCCAGTTCTATCTCCTTGGTTATTTGTAAAGAATCGACATTCAATGTAAAACGTGCCGTATGTTTGTGGACTGGCTCGACTGCCATCTGTAGGCGCAAAACCGTATCTTGCATAATGCAAGGCGTCTCGTTCAATATTTTATAACTCACCTTCCCGTTTTGGGAATATGCCATTCGTAACTGATACGGCCGGCCCTGGAAAGCACCGGTTATTTCCACACACTGGCTACTTGACGGAACATCCGTTTCCACATAACCGATACGGACCGGGACCGGTTGCTTAGGCGAACAGCCGGCAACCAGCCCGATCAATAGTACTATTCCAACAAAACGCATCATAGCTTATTTCATATAAACGACCATCAATACCGGATTATCATCTTCTGTCAATTTTTTCAATTGGGGATGTTCCAGGACTTCCGGATTCTTTTCTGCTTCTTTCATAATATCACCGACCTCCCAGACAGAGACCAGAGTGTTCCGGTCCAAAGAAGTCGCCGGACGCAAAGGCAAAGCACCGGGGAAGTCGTTCTTGATATAACCTCCCGGAACGGAAAAACATTCCTTTGCCTTTTTGTCGTAAAGCACCATATGACGCTCCCGTTGTTTTTCTCCCGCCCAATAATTATAAGGCATAAAAAGCAATGAATCGGTTTCTATCACCTGGTTGCGGATATATGGAGCAGCAATCGTGTTGTAGGTCTTCCAGTCACCATCGCAGGCTTCCATGCGACAGTCAATGGGGATGGAATATTTGCCTAAATCGAAGATATAACGGGGTTGGAGCTCCTTTTCCGTCACAACGAACAAAGTATCATTGTAAAACTCTTTGTAGCAAATCAAATCTTTATAGCGGAACATGTATCTGTCTATGCCACTCATCATCAGCCACCGAGTTCCGCTTTTGACTTCAAACAGGTCCGAACGATAAAAGGTATTCAATATATTCTCTTTTTGGCTGGAGATATAGATACGTTCTTTTTGTTGCCCACTGCTATTCAACATGAAGGTCGCCACCAAGGTATCATTCAACATGGCAAATTGTGCCGTTTCCTTATCCGGTATCTTTATGTCATAAAGGAATTTTCCGGTTTCCATCTCATAGACATTGATCTTCCCGGAAGTTGTCAGCATAAAGATCAATCCCGTATCCTCGTTCACATCTATCTGTTGGAAATAGTTGAATTGTCCGGGACCACCACCCCTCGAACCGATGTTCCTGACAAACTTTCCATCCGTCGTATACTGATACAACCTCGTATTACTGGAAACAAACCAATATTTACCGGTCTTTACCACCTTCCCCGAATTTATAAAATCGATCAGGCACTTATCATTCGTTTCCAACGGAACATACTGTACGGAATCGGCAATATCGCTCAACTTAATCTCCCGCTCGACACCGACTCCTGCCTCGAACGGAATGGTTATCGGATACTCCGACTCCACAGGTTCGAATTCGACAGTTACCGGTTGTTCGACATTCTTTCCCGCACAAGCCGAAAGAAACACGACTACACTCAACAGAAATACTTTTCTATATTCCATATTTATATCGATTATATTGTTCAGATATTCTATCTATTCCAAGTCGGCGTCTTTCAACATTTTCCGTGCTTTCTCTTTTTCTTCCTTACTCAGGGCAAGCGTATCGAGTTTAGCACCGCTTTTACGCAATTCCTTTTCTTTTTCCCTGGCTTTTTTTAATATGTTCCTGCATCTTCTCGCGCCTCAAACGTTCATCTTCCGGCATCTGCGGCAGTTGGGCGACCAATGCACGCAAATCGGAGACAGCCAACTTCGTCTTCTTCCCATCGGGAGCCAACATCGTCACTTCATCGGCATTCCGGAAAAAGGCATCTTCACAAACCGCTTCCAAGAAAGGGCGGTAATTATAAAGATACTTTTGCGACTTGTCTGTCTTCATATAGGCTGTCAGGTAAGTGTATCTACTGAAAATCGTCTTTTGCAATTTTTCCTCCTGCTGAAAGAGTCCCGGATCGACATCCCAGTATTGTGTACTGATCTTATACAGGAAGTGCAACTGGTTGGGTCTTCCTTCCATGCGGCATAATACAGCTTTTCCGCTTCGGGCCAACGGCCGTCCCTTTCCAAGGCATCACCTCGGAAGGTCGTCAACATATTAACTAGGAACTTTTTCGGCTGCATATTCGTTTCCGCCAGATCGAAAAGCTCATAAGCCCGTTTACGGTCGTATGTTTTTCCCAGGGAAGCGCCATACAACATGACTGTTTCCACATCCGTCGAATCTATTTCATAGGCCTTCTCCAACAGCTCGACCCCATCAAGTGCATGACCGGACATATAGCGGGCCGCCCCCGCATACTTAAGATTCAAAAAAGAAGAATCGCCATCGGCAATAGACCGGTATAGACTGAATCAGCCTGCTTATAATCTTTCGTCATATAGAGAGCCATCCCTTTACTCTGCCGTATCTGGCTGTTATCCGGATTATAGAACAAGGCGGTATCGCACACCTGCAAAGCTCCCTGTCCGTCCCCCATCCGCAATAACGTATTTATCAGAGAAGATGCCACACGCACATTTTCCGGGTTCAACTCCAAAGCACGGGCATACAAAGAAAGGGCGATCATCGTATTAGGACCGGTCCCTCTTTTAATATGGCAATCAGCAGCCCGGTCAGGATAGAAGGATTTTCACCTTCGATGGAAGCAAGTATATGATAGTGTTCCGTCGCTCGACCATAATCTCCCAACTGATAATAGAGACGCGCCAACTGATAGTTGGCATAAAAATTCATGCTGTCGGTTCCCAATACTTTACGATAACATTGTTTAGCTTCCGCTATCCTTCCGAAATTGATCGCATTCCTGGCAACGGCATTCAATGCATCCACATTGTTCGTATCCATCTTCAAGCAATGAGAAAAACACTGATAGGCCTCCTTATAGCGCAACAGTCCCTCATACGCCTGCCCGATTGCCGACATTGTAGCATAATCGGCTGAATCGGCAGGAGTAAGGCTATCCGCACGTGCTACAACTTCCTGAAATTGTTTTTTATTGACCAATTCCTGAAGATTAAGACTCTGCGCCTGTCCCCAAAGGGACAGTACGCAAAGAAACAGTAATAGAGAAAACTTACATTTCATAATGGTATCGTATTAATGACCGATTCTGGTCAATTACTGCAAACGGAAAGTAACCGGAACCGTATATTTTACGGCTACAGCCATATTGTTTTGTACGCCAGGATTCCATTTCGGCATTTCCCGGATCACCCGGACAGCCTCCCTGTCCAGCGAAGGATCGATTCCACGGATCACTTCAATATTTTTCAAACTTCCATCCGTGTCGACAACGAAAGAGCAAGAGACACGTCCTTGTATTCCATTCTCCTGAGCAATAGCCGGATATTTTATGCGTGTTGCCAGATATTTCAACAACGAAGCCTGTCCACCCGGAAATTCCGGCATCTGTTGCACTACCGTAAAGACACGACCGGACGTATCGACTTCTTTAATCTGCCTCTGCACGATACGAGAGGATGTTTTTTTCTTTCCACCGGAAAGCCGGAAAGTTACCGGTACCGTATATTTGACATTAACCGCTTTGCCCCGCTGTTTTCCCGGCGACATACCGGCATGGAGTTTATCACACGCAAAGCCTCCTCATTCAGTTCCGGACTTACCCCACGAATCACTTCTGCCTCCGAGATAGCCCCGTCTTTTCCAACAACGAAAGAACAGCTAACCCGTCCCTCTATACCATTTTTAACGGCCGATTCCGGGTATCTGACATTCGTCGCCAGGAATTTCAGCAGAGCACCCTGTCCGCCAGGGAATTCCGGCATTACCTCCACAACGGTAAACACCTGGTTACGGGCACGTCTGGCAGCCTCAATTCCTTCCTCCGATAGCACATACTCCTCACGTTTTTCAGCAGGAGAAGCATCACCGACAAAAGGGAACGGCAAGATAGCCTCCGGTAGCAAGACATCGGCAAACGTGCTTTCCGTCAGTTCGTCCGTGATCCGGGCCAATGCATCGACATTGCTTAAAATCAGCAAGGCGCCCACAACCGGTATAAAAATCAAGTATTTCGTCCTACCTATGCTCCGGGAACGTTTCTTATTCATCATGCTGATCCGATTTTTCAGATGCAGCATATTAAAGTTATTAGATAAAGAGGTCACCGATCTATTGGTATGTACCAACCCCAAAAGGTGATATTGGTAGCTACGACTGTCATAGCCCGATTCAAGTACCGTATCATCCGCCAAATATTCCAGATTATGACGTACCTCTCTTTTCAACAGCCAGACAAACGGATTCACCCAACAGATGATACAAACCAATTCGCAAATAATCACGTCAATCGAATGCCACTGGCTGACATGCGTACACTCGTGTACCAAAATCTCATCGATCTCTTTCTCGGAATGGCTGTCGGGATGCAGAAATACCAGCCGGAAAAAAGAAAAAGGACCGGCCGGTTTATTCAACAGATGTACACGTACGTTACGGATCAAAGTCACTTCCGACCGCCGTGCCAGTAACAAGATGCTGCTCAACTGCACTAAAAAACGGAACGATAAGGCAATTACACCGCTCCAATAAAGATAAGAAATACCGGGAAGTAACAAATCATGCCAATTTGTTTGGGGAACATTGCCAGGGGTTATTGTCGTTTCGGGCAAAATGGCTGAATACATTTGTATGACTTCCACTATCGGCCCCTGCTCCCGGATCCAATCCTGAATATTCATCAGCGGATAAAGCAATGACACCCCGAAAAATGCCAACAAGATGGTACGGCGTAGTTTAAAGAAGGTGTCCTTATAAAAGAACAGCCGGTAGAAGGCATAAAGGAGTATAAAAGCTACATTTACCTTCAAGAAGTAGGCAAATTCCGGTGTCATGGCATTATGTATTTAACAGTTTATTCTCGTCCTTTTTCAATCATATCGATAATCTCTTTCAACTCATCGGTCGATATCTTCTGTTCTTTAGCAAAAAAGGAGACCATTTCCTTGTAAGAGTTCTCGAAATAGTTGTTCACCACACTTCCCATAAACGTCCGTTTATATTCCTCCTGTGGGATCAGCGGCCTGTATTCGTAAGTATTTCCGTAACGTTTCGCTTTCACGTATTTCTTACGTTCCAGATTCTTCACAATAGAAGCGAGTGTCGTATAAGGAGGCTTAGGCTCTTCATACTTCGCCAGGATGTCTTTGATAAAACACGGCTCGATCTGCCAGATCCAGCGCATTACATCCTCTTCCTGTCTTGTTAATCTTTCCATGTTTCTATATTATTTTTTACGATCGTATCACAAATCTACGAATACATCGTAAATATGCAAGAAATAATGCGTTAATTTGTATTAACAATTAATAATCCATCATCTATTCGCTGCATGCGCCAAAAAGGAATTTATCTATAAGCAGCCACACCAAAACATCCCCCTATATTAATTAATGATTTTATATACTCCAAGGGGACACTTTTTAAGCATGGGATTTCACTTTTTCCGACGATAAAAAGTATTTGAATTAGCAGTTTTTACATGGAATCTGTATAGTTTATAAATAGCCAACATTTTTTGACAAAATAGCTATTAGAGCTTAACATATATTATCCGTAAAAGGCTTGACAAACAAGCTTAGCTAGTGTATTTTTGCATTGTGGTTTTTTCATAATAGTATTAGATTTAAGGTTAACAAAGTTGGTTAGGGGTTGTCGAGATGACAATCCTTAATTTTTTATATACCTGCCTCTTTCTTTGCACATCTTGTTGCCTGTCATATTTTCATGTTTTTTATAGTGCTTTTATAGTACGCCACTGATAAAAAGTCTTACTTTTAAGCCGCATAATTGACAAAGAATCTATATAATACAATATCA
>ENA-OQCE01000027-OQCE01000027.1-human-gut-metagenome-genome-assembly--contig:-NODE-27-length-57734-cov-7.748989_pt1 | contig 57734 bp, 61 predicted proteins | sample MGYA00242495_ERZ504572 | MGnify/ENA primary metagenome ERZ504572 (study PRJEB26092, sample SAMD00036228) | human gut metagenome | host: Homo sapiens | study: EMG produced TPA metagenomics assembly of... | reverse complement strand
ATTTGGAGGTCAGTATCATATTTAAGATCGGTGCAGTAGGGATCCTGGCTCTGTTCTTTCTCAGATTCTGAAACATAGCGGAAGGGAGGAACAGGCTTTTCTGGTGAGTTTTTCAGGACTTCTTTTAGTACTGTTCTGGATCGTGCCGTATATTTATGAACTTTTTTAAAAATATCCAGCAGCTTTTTGTACTGTAGGGGAGGGAAAGAACCGTGGATATCTGAAGATTTCTGTTCTGGGAACGGCGGGGGTTCTTCTGGGAATTCTTCTGAAAGACCGCGCACCGGAGTATGTAAGCCTTGTTACGATGGGAATAGGTCTTGTGATACTGGGATTAGCTGTAGGGAAGATCAGCTACCTGTTCCAGTCTCTGGAGAGACTGAAACAGAGTCTTCCTATTGATGGAAGCTATATCACTACTTTGCTGAAAATGATCGGGATCACCTATATCGGACAATTTTCATCCGGGATATGCAGAGATGCAGGATATTCATCCACTGGTGCACAGATCGAACTGTTCTGCCGGTTATCTGTAATGGTTTTAAGTATGCCGGTTCTTCTGGCACTGCTGGATACCATACAGGGATTTCTTGCATGAAAAGATATGGGTCAGAGATTTGTGTAGCTCTGCTTCTGGCTGTAGTTATAAGCTGTTTTGGCGGAGTGATCGTTTATGCTTCTTCGGCGGAAAACCAGATCACAGATCAGATGGAGCTTACCGATCTGCAGTCCATGGTAGATGAGATGCTTGGAGAAAAAACATTTTCTGTTACAGAAGCGTTTCACAGACTGTTGTCAGGGGAAGAGGTGCTTTCGGAGGAGAGTGTGCGGGAATTTTTGCACAATCTCCTTTTTTATGGTATTGAAAGAGAAAAAGAGCTGATCGTGAAGTTGTTGCTTCTGCTGTTGTTTGCTGCCGTTTTTTCCGGGTTTGCCGGTGCCTTTGATAACGGACAGGTGGGAGAAATCAGTTTTTATGTGGTGTATCTTCTTGTTTTTACTCTTCTGATGAACAGCTTTTCCGGTTTGAGTGCATCATTGCTTTCAATGCTTGCGTGGATCACGGAATTTATGAAGGAACTCTCACCGGTGTATTTTATGGCAGTGGCAGCAGCGTCAGGTGCATCCAGTGCAGCTGCTTTTTATCAGGGAGTACTGCTTCTGGTGTGGCTTTTTCAATGGATCCTGGAACGAGTACTGCTTCCCGGAGTGAGTTTATATATTCTTCTGAGATTCGTGAATCATCTTTCCAGGGAAGAAATGCTGGGAAAAATGGCTGAACTGATCGAGACTGTGATCTCCTGGGGGCTTCGGACATTACTTGGAGTGGCAGCAGGACTGCAGGTGGTGCGTGGTCTTGTAGCTCCGGTAATGGATTCTCTGAAGCGGAGTGCTGTGGGAAAAACTGCCGGTGCTCTTCCTGGGATCGGGGGCGCGGTAAATGCAGTTACGGAACTAGTCCTTACCACAGCTGTTCTTGTAAGAAACAGTCTGGGTATTGCGCTTTTGCTGGTGATCCTGGCAGTGGGGGCGGGGCCATTGGTCCGATATGGACTTTTGTCACTGACCTATCGCTTTTTGGCGGCTGTGGCGCAGCCTGTATCAGACAAACGGTTGGTAGAAGCGTTTGGCACCATGGCAGAGGGATGTGCACTTCTGATGAGAATCCTGTTTACTGCGGAAATTTTATGTATGCTCACATTTCTGATCCTGATGGCAGGAGGAGGATTGGGATGAGAACAGAACTTTATCAGTGGATGAAAAGCCTGGCTTTTTTTCATGTACTTACTACAGCACTTCTGCATATTCTGCCTGACAAGCGTTATGAGCAGTATATACGGCTGTTTATGGGGTTTCTGTTAGTGCTTTTGATCTGTACACCTATATTTGCCGTAGTGGGAAAAAGTGAGGAACTTCTGTCCGGATTCAGCAATAATTATGGGAGAGAAGAACAGGTACGTATGGAGACAGAAGCAGAAGGAATAAGGGAAACATTTCTTAAAGGCGCATATGAACAGGAGCTGAAGAATCAGGTTCAGGGTATCCTCAGGAAAGAAGGGATTTTTTCGGCAAAAACAGAAGTAGATATGGAAAAAGAGCTTCAGCTGACCATAACACTTTATGGAACAGTCACAGAAAAACAGAGGGAGGCGGTGAAAAATGAGCTCGAAAGAATCTGCGGACTCAGGAAAGGACAGTATCAGATCCTGGCTGCTGAGGATGGGATGGAAGGAGTGGGGAGTTTTCCTTCTTCTGGGAATCCTTCTTCTGGTGGCAGGACTTCCGGTAACCCGAAAGAACAGTAAAACAGCAGAGGATCAGAATGCGGAGAAAACCCGCCTGGAGAGCCGTCTTGAGGAACTGCTTTCCAATGTGGAAGGAGTAGGAGAAGTGGAAGTGATCATTATGACCGGGGATGAGGGAAATACGGAAAACTTTTCCATAAGCGGCAATAATGAAGTTACCGGTGTGCTGGTGGCGGCCCAGGGAGCAGGCAGCGCAGTGACAGTCCAGAATATTCAGCAGGCAATTATGGCATTATTTCAGATCGACGCTAATAAAATTAGAATAATGAAAATGAAATGAGGAGAGTAGAAGTGAAAAAGATCATGAAGAAAAATCAGGTAATCATCACCTCGCTGGCCATTCTCATTGCTGTGGCCGGATATCTGAATTTCGCAGATGTGGATCTGGGATTTAAGGATAAGGAGACGAGTACGGACAGCAGCGGTATCCTGGACGATGTGAATTATGACCTGACCGATGAAACAGCCCTTCTGGATGAGAACGGGGCAGATGGCACAACCCAGTCGGAGGTGATGGATACCGCATCCCCGGGCGAGGCCGTACTTACCGGTGCTTCGGATTTTGCAGCACAGGCAAAAGTCAGCAGGGAGCAGGTGCGTTCCCAGAACAAAGCGGACCTGCAGGCGATCATCAGTAATAAAGACATCAGCGATGAGGAAAAACAGAATGCCATTAACACAATGGTTTCCATGACAGATTTTACAGAAAAAGAGGCGGCTGCAGAGCTTCTTCTGGAGGCGAAGGGTTTTGAAAATGTGATCGTAAATCTGACGGGCGAAACTGCGGATGTTGTGGTGCCGGATGCAGATCTGGAGGATGCAAAACGTGCACAGATCGAGGATATTGTAAAGAGGAAAACCGGTGTGGCAGCAGAGAGCATTGTGATCACGCCTCTGAGTCAAAGTAAAAATGCATCGGATGTTATAAATACTGCAGATGAAGCTGAAAAAAATACGGGAGGTGCAGAGGATAATGCGGAAAGTACAGGTGATGAGGTGCAGGATACCGCTGCATCTGTGGAAAGCGATCCGACGGATCAAACATCTGAGGACGAAGAGACGGCTGCAGATATCCAGAACGATCAGACTATTGATACAGAGGGAATTTACGACTGAATTGCCTTGACAGCAAAGCCTTGTCTATACTAGAATAGGAAAGGTTATAGTAAAATAGAGATATCAGAGAATATACAGGAGGCTCACGTGTCGAAGTATACGAAAGAAATAGAAAAAAGAAGAACATTTGCCATCATCTCTCATCCGGATGCCGGTAAAACAACATTAACAGAAAAATTTCTGCTGTATGGCGGGGCCATCAATTTGGCCGGAAGTGTAAAGGGTAAGGCTACGGCCCGCCATGCAGTATCAGACTGGATGGAAATCGAGAAGGAAAGAGGTATTTCCGTAACTTCATCCGTTCTTCAGTTCCATTATGACGGATATTGTATAAACATTCTGGATACACCTGGACATCAGGATTTCTCCGAGGATACCTACCGTACATTGATGGCTGCGGATTCAGCAGTTATGGTCATTGATGGATCCAAGGGTGTTGAGGCACAGACCCGTAAGCTTTTCAAGGTCTGTGTTATGAGACACATTCCGATCTTTACTTTTATCAATAAGATGGACAGAGATGCCAACGATACTTTTGATCTTCTGGATGAGATCGAAAAAGAGCTTGGTATTGCAACCTGTCCGATCAACTGGCCAATCGGCTCCGGTAAGAAATTCCGGGGCGTGTTTGATCGTAATACAAAGAAGATCCTTACCTTCTCCGATACACAGAAGGGCACCAAGGAAGGTGTGATAGAGGAGATTGATATTAATGATCCCCGTGCAGATGAGATCATGGATCCTGAGCAGAAAGAGCAGCTGATGGAAGAAATCGAGCTTCTGGATGGCGCAAGTGCGGAGTTTTCTCAGGAAGAGGTCAGCAAAGGACAGCTGACACCGGTATTTTTCGGTTCTGCTCTTACCAACTTTGGTGTGGAAACATTTCTGGAGCATTTCCTGAAGATGACCACTTCTCCACTTCCGAGAACTGCAGACTGCGGACTGGTAGATCCTATGAGTGATGATTTTTCAGCCTTTGTATTTAAGATCCAGGCGAATATGAACAAGGCTCACAGAGACCGTATCGCATTTATGAGGATCTGTTCAGGTAAGTTTGATGCGACAAAAGAGGTTTATCATGTGCAGGGAGACAAGAAGATGCGACTTCTTCAGCCGCAGCAGATGATGGCAGAATCCCGTCATGTTGTGGAGGAGGCTTATGCAGGTGATATCATCGGTGTCTTTGACCCGGGTATTTTTTCTATTGGGGATACTATCTGCGCACCTGGAAAGAAATTTGCTTTTGAGGGAATCCCGACCTTCGCGCCGGAGCATTTTGCACGTGTGCGCCAGATCGATACCATGAAGAGAAAACAGTTCGTAAAAGGTATCAACCAGATCGCCCAGGAGGGTGCGATCCAGATATTCCAGGAGTTTAACACCGGTATGGAAGAGATCATTGTGGGTGTTGTAGGTATTCTGCAGTTTGATGTCCTGAAATACCGTCTGGAGAATGAGTATAATGTAGATATCCGTCTGGAAACACTTCCATATGAGCATATCCGCTGGATCGCCAACAAGGAGACTGTAAAAGTAGACAAGATCGTGGGAACTTCTGATATGAAGAAAGTCACAGACCTTAAAGGAAATCCGTTACTGCTTTTTGTCAATGCATGGAGTGTTGGCATGGTTGAGGATAGAAACCCTGAGCTGGTACTGACAGAATTCAGTAAATAAGCCCTTTTATTTCATAACTTTTTTTGATATAATAGTATAAAATTACGAACAAAAATATTATATCCGTAGGAGGGTTTCCCATGGCAGAAAAAAGAACAACATATAAGATACAGGATCTGGGTGGAATCGGTGAAGTTCACATTGCAGATGAAGTTGTTGCGATCGTTGCAGGACTTGCAGCAACAGATGTGGATGGAGTTGCTTCCATGGCAGGAAATATCACCAATGAGCTGGTAAGTAAACTTGGAAAGAAGAATCTGTCCAAGGGCGTGAGAGTAACCATTCTGGAAGGAGTCGTTACCGTGGATCTGTCACTGAATATCGAGTATGGCAGAAACATTCTTGAGACAAGCAAGAAGGTTCAGGAGAAGGTTAAATCCGCTATTGAGAATATGACAGGACTTGAGGTTGCAGATGTAAATATTCATATTGCCAGCGTGGATATGGAGAACGAAAAAGGAAAGTAAACCTTTCCTTTTTTCCGTCTTAGGAGGAAATTATGAGAAGAAGAGAACAGAGAGAACATGTATTTAAACTTATGTTTATGACAGAGTTTAATTCAGAAGAAGAGATGACAGAACAGCTCTCTCTTTATTTTGAAGGTCTTGGAGAACTTTCAGAACAGGACCAGGAATATATGAAGAAGAAGTACGCACATGTGAAAGAACATCTGGAAGAGATCGATGCACAGCTGAACAATGCAAGCCGTGGATGGAAGACAAAGCGTATGAGCCGTGTAGATCTTGCAGCACTTCGTCTGGCAGTATATGAGATGGAATATGATGCAGACGTACCGACAGGAGTAGCTATCAATGAAGCGGTAGAACTCGCCAAAAGATTTGGCGGAGATGCTTCTGGTTCTTTTGTAAATGGAGTACTGGGTAAGATCGCATCTGAGAAGGATGAGAAGAAAAACGAGGAGGAGACTGCTGATACAGAAGAGAAGTCAGCAGGAGCCCCGGAAGAGAACGCATGAGAAACGTCTATTCTGTCGGTCAGGTAAACCATTATGTCAAAAATATGTTTACCCAGGATTACTTTCTCCGGAAAGTCTATGTAAAGGGAGAAGTATCCAATTGTAAATACCATACCAGCGGACATATTTATTTTTCTCTGAAAGATGAAACAGGCACATTAAGCTGTGTGATGTTTGCGGGACACCGCAGGGGTCTTGCTTTTCGTATGAAGGACGGGGATAAGGTAGTCGCAGGCGGAATTGTAGACGTATATGAGAGAGACGGGCGTTATCAGCTTTATGCAAAAGAGATCACACTGGAGGGTGCTGGTGCCCTCTATGAGCGGTATCTGGCACTGAAACAGGAACTGGAGGATATGGGGATGTTTGCCCAGGAATATAAGCAGCCCATTCCTCATTTTATTCATACCCTTGGCGTGGTGACAGCACCTACTGGGGCAGCAGTACAGGATATCCGCAATATTGCAGGCAGAAGGAATCCCTATCTGCAGGTGATCCTTTATCCGGCACTTGTGCAGGGAGAGGGAGCGGCGCAGAGTATCGTAAAGGGAATCCGGAAGCTGGATGAAGCAGGGGTGGACGTGATCATCGTCGGCCGTGGAGGTGGCTCTATTGAAGATCTCTGGGCCTTTAACGAGGAGAGCGTTGCCCGTGCTATTTTTGAGTGCAGGACACCGGTGATCTCGGCAGTGGGACATGAGACGGATTTTACCATTGCGGATTTTGTGGCAGACCTGCGGGCACCTACACCATCTGCTGCAGCAGAGCTGGCAGTGGATGATTTTCGCAGTGTTCTGGAGAGCTTTCATATGTACGGAGACCGTCTGCAGCGTGCTATGAACAGTAAGACAGAACTTTTTGCCGCAAAACTTAAGGCCTATGAGAACAGATTCCAGTATCTGAGCCCGGAGTCCATGTTACGTGAAAAACGTCAGTATGCATCGGAACTGGAGGAATGCCTGCGTTCTTCCATGGAACAAAAGCTTACAGAGAAAAGACATGAACTGGCAATATGGATCCAGCGGTTTGAGGGACTTTCTCCATTAAGAAAGCTAAATGGAGGATATGCATTTGTGTCCGACTCAGACGGACATGCGGTGACAGAGATCAGTCAGATAAAAAAAGGCGACAGGATCTCCATTGCAGTAACCGATGGAGTCATAGAAGCAGTTGCGGATCGCATCAGGAAGGAAGAGCGATAATGGCAGAGACAGAAGCAAAGAAAGAAGAGAAATCCATAGAAGATACTTTTGGGGAGCTTGATCTGCTTGCCCGGAAGCTGGAGGATAAAGAAACACCTCTTGAGGAGTCTTTCCGTCTCTACAGACAGGGAATGGAGCTCCTTAAGAATCTGAACGGAAGACTGGATACTGTAGAAAAAAAGATGCTTCAGATGAATGAGGATGGGACATTTCGTGAATTTTAAAGAAGAACTGAAAAGAAGAACAGAAGAAGCAGAACATGTGATCCGGGAATATCTTCCGGAAGAATCCGGTTTTGCAAAAACCATGGCAGAGGCCATGAATTACAGTATGACGGCAGGCGGAAAGAGACTCCGCCCGATCCTGATCAGGGAAACCTACGAGCTGTTTGGAGGAAAGGATAAGCTTTGTGAGCCTTTTATGGCGGCTATGGAGATGATCCATACACATTCGTTGATCCATGATGATCTCCCTGCACTGGATAACGATGATTACCGGAGAGGAAGGCTGACTACGCATAAAGTATACGGAGAGGCCATGGGAGTTTTAAGCGGCGTGGCACTCCTTAACAGAGCTTACGAAGTGATGCTTTCCGCTTTTGACCTGACCGGGGATAAAGACCGTGTGATAGCCGCCATGCGGATCATTGCAGATAAGACCGGCATCAACGGTATGCTAGGTGGACAGAGTGTGGATGTGGAAAATGATGGTAAACCTCTGGAACACGAGATGCTGGATTACATTACAAAAACAAGACCTCCGCATTGATCGAGGCTTCCATGATGACCGGTGCTGTGCTGGCAGGGGCATCTGAGAAAGAACTTGAGGTTGTGGAACAGGCTGCAGAAAACATCGGGCTGGCTTTTCAGATCCAGGATGATATCCTTGATGTGACTAGCACCCAGGAGGAACTGGGAAAACCGATCCACAGTGATGAAAAGAACAACAAGGTTACCTATGTAAGTCTTGTTGGAACCCCGGCAGCAGCCAGCAGGGTTAAAGAACTTTCTGACCATGCGGTAGAAATTTTAGAAGGCCTTGACAGGAAGAACGGATTTCTGGATCTTCTTGTGGAAAGTCTTGTCAGCCGCAGGAAATAGAAGGAACAAAGGAAGGGTACGAATGATTCTGGAAAAAATTAAAAAGCCAAATGATATTCATAAAGTTTCATTGGAGGATTTTCCGCGCCTTGCCGAGGAAATCAGGAGCTTTTTGATCCAGAGTGTAAGTGAGACAGGTGGCCATCTGGCATCCAATCTGGGTGTGGTGGAGCTGACTCTTGCTCTGCATAATGTGCTTGATCTTCCACAGGATAAGCTGATCTGGGATGTGGGACATCAGGCTTATACACATAAGATCCTTACAGGAAGAAAAGACGGTTTTAAGGATCTTCGTAAAGAAGGAGGCTTAAGCGGTTTTCCAAAAAGGAATGAAAGTGACTGTGATTCGTTTGATACCGGACACAGTTCCAATTCCATTTCCGCAGGACTTGGCTATGTCCGTGCCAGAGACCTGATGGGAGAGAAATACCATGTAGTTTCCGTGATTGGGGATGGTGCGCTTACCGGTGGGATGGCTTATGAAGCATTGAACAATGCGGCTGAGCTGAAGACTAATTTTATTATTATCATCAATGATAATAACATGTCTATTTCCAAGAATGTAGGAGGAATGTCCACCTATTTAAGCGCTCTGCGTACAGCTGAGACTTATACAGGAATGAAGATCGGCGTGACAAAAACACTCAAAAAGATTCCTCATGTTGGAACCGCCGTGGTAGATACGGTCCGAAAGACCAAGAGCAGCATCAAGCAGTTGATCATTCCCGGAATGCTTTTTGAAAACATGGGGCTGACTTATCTGGGACCGGTAGATGGCCATAATATGCGCCAGATGATGAAACTTTTTAATGAGGCAAAGAGAGTGGAGGGACCGGTTGTTGTCCATGTCCTTACAGAAAAAGGCAGAGGCTATGGACCGGCATCTTCCCATCCGGAGCGTTTTCACGGAACAGGTCCTTTTGACATTCAGAGTGGCAGACCCCTTGCAGCAAAAATAGCGCCGACATATACGAATCATTTTTCTAGCGCAATATGTTCTTTGGCAGAGAAGAACCGAAAGGTAGTTGCTATTACAGCTGCTATGCCAGATGGAACCGGACTGAACCGATTCCGGAAGAAATTCCCGGAGCGTTTTTTTGATGTGGGTATTGCGGAAGAACATGCAGTAACCTTTGCAGCAGGCCTGGCACTCGGGGGAATGATCCCGGTTTTTGCGGTATATTCTTCGTTCCTTCAGAGAGGGATCGATCAGATCCTCCACGACGTATGTATGCAGGATCTGCATGTGATCTTTGCTATTGACAGGGCAGGATTTGTCGGAGCAGACGGAGAAACACATCATGGATGCTTTGACCTTTCTTATTTGTCCATGATCCCCAATATGACAGTTATGGCTCCCAAGAATGGAAAAGAGCTTGAGGAGATGCTGAAATTTGCAGTAGAAGAGCTGGATGGTCCCTGTGCGATCCGATACCCGAAAGGACCGGCATGTACCGATATGGAAGAATGTCATGAGCACTTAAGAAGGGTAGAAGTGAAGTGATCACTCCGGGCAGTGAGATTGCAGTTCTTGGGGTTGGCAGCATGGTTTCTGTCTGTCAGAAGATCTGTGAGGAAATAAGAGATCACAGAATAGCAAGAGCTACGTTTGTCAATGTACGTTTTGTAAAGCCGCTGGACACAGGTCTTCTTGACCGGCTTTCGCAGAACCACAGTCTTTTGGTTACTGTGGAGGAGAACGTAAAAAGCGGTGGATTCGGAGAACATGTATCTGCTTATATGGAAGCATGTCATCCGGAAGTAAGAGTTCTTCCACTGGCAATACCGGATCATTTTATTGAGCATGGAACGGTGGATCGTCAGCGGATGAAAACAGGTTTAAATGTACAGGGAATCCTGGATGCGGTAGAACAGAGCTGGGAAGATCTTGTGAATAACAGAAAATAAAGGACATAGCCTTTGCAGAAGAATACGAAGCTGTGAGGCATTTTACAGCCCGGCACATAAAGAGCCGGGCTGTTGGAGGATAATATGAAAAAAAGACTGGATATCATGATGGTGGAACAGGGACTTGCACCGTCACGTGAAAAAGCAAAAGCATATATTATGGCCGGGGAAGTATATGTTAACGGTCAGAAGGAAGACAAGGCCGGTTCCATGTTTGCTGAGACTGCAAGCTGGAGGTAAGAGGAAAAACCCTTCCCTATGTCAGCAGAGGCGGTCTGAAACTCGAAAAAGCCATGAAAAATTTCGGTGTGACGCTGAAGGATAAGGTGTGCATGGATGTAGGCGCATCCACCGGCGGCTTTACGGACTGTATGCTTCAGAACGGAGCGGTCAAAGTCTATTCCATTGATGTAGGATATGGACAGCTGGACTGGAAACTCAGAAATGATCCGAGAGTTGTGTGTATGGAAAAGACAAACATCCGTTATGTAGTACCGGAAGATCTGGAAGGCCCGGCAGCATTTTCTTCGATCGATGTTTCTTTTATCTCCCTTACAAAAGTACTTCTTCCTGTAAGAAACCTTCTCACAGAAGACGGAGAGGTCGTATGTCTCATCAAACCTCAGTTTGAGGCCGGCAGAGAAAAAGTCGGAAAAAAAGGTGTTGTCCGTGATCCGAAGGTCCATGAAGAAGTTATTGAGAAAGTCAGAGATTATGCCATGAGTATTTCTATGGAGCCCTGTCATCTTTCCTTTTCTCCCATCAAGGACCTGAGGGAAATATTGAATATCTCCTTCATCTGAAAAAACATCCGGAAGGAACAGAAGTACCTGTGAGTTTTGACGTATCCGTAGAGGATGTGGTAAAGGAAGCCCACGGACAGCTGGACTGATGTTTGGAAAGGACTGAAGCAATATGGACAGATTTTATATAATTCCAAACAGTGCCAAGGATCCGGAACTGACATTTTCTAATAGGATCATTGCCTATCTGGAGAAGCATGGTGCCAGGTGTCATGTGCAGAAGATCACCGAAAAAATGGAAGGACCGTATCATTATACAGATCCGGATGGGATTCCGCAGGATACACAGTGCATTATTGTACTGGGGGGAGACGGAACACTTCTGCAGGCTGCAAGGGATGTGGTGCATCTGGATATCCCACTTCTTGGAATCAATCTGGGAACTCTGGGATTTCTTGCCGAGGTGGACAAAAATTCCGTGTATCCGGCTCTGAATCGGCTTCTGTCAGATGACTATGAGCTGGAAGATCGGATGATGCTGGAAGGAAAGATCTATCGGGGAGAAGAACTTATTGGAAAAGATATCGCATTAAATGACATTGTGATCGGAAGAGAAGGACATCTCCGTGTGATCCGTTTCAAGAATTATGTTAATGATGCATATATGAATTCGTACAATGCAGATGGTATCATCATTTCCACGCCGACCGGTTCTACCGGATATAGTCTGTCAGCGGGAGGTCCCGTGGTTTCTCCCAGTGCCAGTATGATGATCATGACCCCCATCGCTCCCCATACCATGAACACCCGAAGTATCATTCTTTCCGGGGAAGAGGCAGTTACAGTAGAGATCGGTGAGGGAAGGCATAATACCATTGAGAAAGCAGTGGCCTCTTTTGACGGGGATACCCAGATATCCATGGTCACCGGTGACCGGATCGTGATCCGGAAAGCCACAGTCAGGACAAAAATCCTCAAGCTGAATCATCTGAGCTTTGTGGAGGTTCTGAGACAGAAAATGAGTAACAGCTGATGCAGGAGGTTCAATTTTGAAAGTAGCAAGACATGAAAAAATTATCGAACTGATCCGTCAGTACGAGATCGATACACAGGAAGAGCTTGCGGCAAGACTGAATGAGGCCGGTTTTAAGGTTACGCAGGCTACCGTATCCAGAGATATCCGGGCTCTGAAAATGACAAAGGTTGCAGGCAGCAACGGAAAGTCCAGATATGCGATTCTGGAAGAACATACACCGGATGTGTTAAGTGATAAATATTCCAGAGTTCTGAAAGATGCAGTGATCGCTATGAACATTGGACAGAATATCGTAGTAGTAAAAACAATTCCGGGAATGGCCATGGCGGCAGCAGCAGCTCTTGATGCCATGAAATGGCCGGAAATCCTGGGATGTATTGCCGGAGATGATACCATTATGTGTGTGGTGAAAACTTCTGAACAGGCACCGGGTGTAGTTCAGAAGCTTGGTGGGATCTTATCCAGAGGAAAATAAAATGACAGAATATGTAAATGCTTTATACCAGAAAGGAAATCAATGTTAGTACATCTGCATGTAAAAAACCTTGCACTGATAGAGGAATCAGAGGTGGAATTCGGACCGGGCTTAAATATCTTAACCGGTGAGACCGGAGCCGGAAAATCCATTCTGTTAGGATCCATACAGCTCATCCTGGGTGGAAAAACTTCCAGAAGCATGATTCGTGAAAATGCTTCCTATGCCCTGGTAGAGTTGCTGTTTCAGGTTGAAAACACGAAAGCCAGAGAGTCCCTTGCGGCGCTTGACATCTATCCGGAAGACGGACAGGTGCTGATGTCCCGTAAGATCATGGACGGCAGAAGTATCAACAAGATCAACGGAGAGACAAGTACAGTCAGCCAGATGAAAGCCGCAGCAGCCTGTCTTCTGGACATTCACGGACAGCATGAGCATCAGTCGCTTCTTTACGGAGACCGCCAGCTGGCTATTTTGGATGTATACGGAAAAGAACAGATCCTCCTGCCAGGGAGAAGGTCCGGAAAGCATATCAGGAGTATCGGGACTGTGTGGATCAGCTGAAAGCACTGGATATGGATGAGGAACAGCGCAACCGTGAAAAAGCCTTTCTGGAATTTGAGATCAATGAGATCGAGGAGCAGCTCTTATTCCGGGAGAGGACGAAACACTGGAGGACCGCTACCGGAAGCTGAGCAATGCCAGAAGGATCATGGAAACAGCACAAATGGTCCGTGGGATGACCGGATATGAACAGGGCGCCGCAGATATGACCGGAAATGCCCTGAAAGAGTTTTCAAGAATTGCAGATTACGATAAGGATCTTGCACCTTTACAGGAAGCTCTTGCGGAAATCGATTCACTTCTCGGTGACTTCTGCCGTGATCTGTCCTCTTATATGGATAGTCTTACTTTTGACGAAGAAACTTTTTTTGAAACAGAAAAAAGACTGGATCTGGTCAATAATCTGAAGGCAAAATATGGACAGACGATCCAGGAAATTTTGTCTTATCAGAAGGAACAGCAGAAAAAATTAGAAAAACTTCAAAGATTCGAAGAAAATTTCCGGTTACTGAAAGAAAAACTTATGCAGGCAGAAAAGATTCTTGAGGAAGCTTCGCATGAACTTTCAGAGATCCGGAAAAAATACAGTAAGCAGCTGGATGAAAAGATTATCGAAGGATTGAAGGAACTGAATTTTGAGGATGTGGATTTTTCTATCCGTTTTGACCGCAGAAAAAATTATACAGATAATGGTTATGATGCGGTGGAATATGAGATTTCCACAAATCCAGGTGAGAGTAGAAAACCGCTGGGACAGATTGTATCCGGTGGTGAGCTTTCCAGGATTATGCTTGCCATCAAAGCGATCCTTGCAGATAAAGATCAGATCGATACACTGATCTTTGATGAGATCGATACAGGGATCAGTGGGCGTACTGCACAGAAGGTCTCTGAAAAAATGGCAGTGATCGGACAGCACAGGCAGGTGCTTTGTATCACACATCTTCCACAGATCGCAGCAATGGCAGATACCCATTTTGAGATTGAGAAACATGTAGAAGGAACAGAAACCATCACCCAGATCCATCCTCTGGAAGGAGAGGAATCTGTTCGTGAGCTTGCCAGACTTCTGGGCGGTGCCAGATCACGCCGGCTGTTCTTGGAAATGCAAGAGAGATGAAGGAATTGGCACAGCAACAAAAAAATACAAGACTGAAATAATTTATACGTTACATACTAAGAGAGGACGGCCGAAAGGTCGGTCCTCTTTTTTAACCGAATCAAGTCAGTTTCCTGCTTCAGTTGCGAAAAGCAATAAGCAGTGAGTGGGGATTTGCTTGTATCAGAAAATTACAAAGGATGTGACGTAAGATGAACAGAAAAAGAAAATACCGATGTTGGCTCCTTGTATTTCTTGCGCTGGATCTGATTCTGATGGGATGGCTGGGCTACCGGCTTTTGGACAGAAAGATCCCGGATCAGATCCTGGTGGATCATGAGGACAGCCGGGAAGTAGCCAGTATTCTTAAGCGCCCTTTTATCAGCTTTGATGATGCTATTACAGTTTCAGGGAAAGACAGCTATAAGTTGCACTGCAGACTCTTGGGAGTGATCCATTTTAAGGATGTGAAGGTAAAAAATATAACTGCAAAAGAAGTATATGCAAGCGGAGATGCAGTAGGTATTTATATGCAGACGAAAGGAGTTCTGATCATTGATACAGGCGAGATCCTTTCGGAAAGTGGTGAGATGGAAGAACCGGCCCGGGACATTGTAAAGCCGGGAGATTATATTGTGGCTTTTGATCAGAACCGGATCCAGTGCAAGCAGGATCTTCTGGAGGATCTTGCAGATCTTTGCGGAGAATCTGTAACACTGAAGGTTCGCCGGGGAAAAGAGACGATTCCCCTGTCCCTGACGCCGGTGAAAGATGAAAAAGGAAACTATAAGCTTGGCATCTGGGTGAGGGACGATACACAGGGAATCGGAACCCTGACTTATGTGGACGAAAATGGAGGGTTCGGTGCTCTTGGTCACGGGATCAGCGATGTGGATACCGGCGAACTTTTAAGTATCGCAGATGGAAATCTTTACAACGCCCAGATCCTGGGGATCCGGAAAGGAGAAAAAGGAAATCCCGGAGAACTATCTGTCTGATCCGATACGAAGCCGACAATATCCTGGGTGAGATTTCCGAAAACAGTAAAAACGGCATTTTTGGAACTGTGGATGCTGATCAGGTGAAAAATCTGGATCTGAAGAAGATTCCTGTAGGTTACAAACAGGATCTGAAAATTGGACCCGCATCTGTTCTCTGCTGCACAGACGGCGAAGTAAAAGAATATGCCGCAGAGATCACCAGGATCGATATGAACCATGAGGATTCTAATAAGAGCTTCGTGATCCAGATCACAGATAAAGAACTCCTGGAAAAAACAGGTGGGATCGTTCAGGGAATGTCTGGAAGTCCTGTGCTTCAGAACGGAAAACTCTTTGGTGCTGTGACTCATGTATTTGTGCAGGATTCTACCGGCGGATATGGGATTTTTATTGAAAATATGACAGGCAATGCATAATCTGCAGTTGAGGAAAGAGGCACAAAAACATGGAAAAAGTCCGGGAAAAGTGCCTCTTTTTTATATGGGGAAAAATGCCGGATACAGATTGAAATACCTGCATTTTGGTGAATTTTGTGATATATAAGAGAAAAAATGTCGAAAAATATCGTACGAAAGTGTGATAAAATAACTACTTTTATCTTGATTTTACTACAGGATTTCCACTATAATAATTTTGTCGCCAGCAAGGGGAAAGCGCAGGCAGCTAACAGTGTCGGTTACTGCCGTGGTGACAGGGGGTATGTCTGGAAACCCAAGGAGATAGAAGTTAGGAGGGTCCTCATGGACAAATTAAATGTTGCAATCGCTGATGATAACGCGAAAATGACAGACATGCTCGGTCAGATGATCGAAGAAGATAAAGACCTTGAACTGGTCGGAAAAGCACACAACGGAGAAGAAATCTGTAATATAATCAAAGATAAGGAGCCGGATGTGGTGATTCTCGACATCATTATGCCGAAGATGGACGGCCTTTCCGTTATGGAGAAATTTTCCCATAACGCAAATGTCAAAAAAGTTCCAGTGTTTATCGTATTATCTGCAATTGGACAGGAGAGGATTACAGAGGATGCATTCAGTCTTGGAGCAGACTATTATGTTTTGAAGCCTTTTGACAACACCACACTTTTAAACCGGATCAAACATATTCGGAAGATTGGGGACAGAAGAGTGCGGGAGATTGCAAGGCCAGGTATCACAGAAACCAAAAAGCCTCAGCCGGAGAGGAATCTGGAAACCGATGTGACGAATATCATTCATGAGATCGGAGTTCCGGCACACATCAAGGGGTATCAGTATTTAAGGGATGCGATCATTTTGTCTGTCAATGACATGGAAATGCTCAATTCCATTACCAAGGTATTATATCCAACCATTGCGAAACGCCATCAGACAACACCGAGCAGAGTGGAGCGGGCGATCCGACATGCGATCGAGGTGGCATGGAGCCGGGGAAAGATGGATACCATTGATGAATTGTTTGGATATACTGTAAGCACCGGAAAAGGGAAACCCACGAATTCTGAATTTATAGCACTGATCGCAGATAAAATCAGACTAGAATATAAAAATCGGTCTTTAAATTAGATGAATTTTGGAGTATAATCATAAATAAAAACGGGTGTACCCAGGGAGGGGAATACAGATGAAAAAAATTCTGTTTGCTACATCAGAAGCAGTACCTTTTATCAAAACAGGAGGACTCGCTGATGTTGCCGGCTCACTGCCTAAGTGCTTTGACAAAAAATATTTTGATATACGCGTGATCTTACCGAAATATGCCTGTATGAAACAGGAATGGAAAGACAAAATGGAGTATGTGACCCATTTTTATATGGATCTGGGATTTAAGAACTGCTATGTAGGCATTATGCAGATGCAGTATGACGGGATCCAGTTTTACTTCATTGACAATGAATATTATTTCAGCGGTCCGAAACCATATGACAGTGCACCATGGGATCTTGAGAAATTTGCTTTCTTTTCCAAAGCTGTGTTATCGGTTCTTCCGGTGATCGGATTCAGACCGGATATCATCCACTGTCATGACTGGCAGACAGGACTTGTTCCGGTTTACCTTCACGATTCTTTCCAGGAGAATGAATTCTTCCGTGGAATCAAGACTGTTATGACAATACATAACCTGAAATTTCAGGGTGTATGGGATGTTAAGACTGTTAAGGATATCACAGGCCTTTCCGATTACTACTTTGCGCCGGATAAACTGGAAGCATACAAGGACGCAAACTTCCTGAAGGGCGGTATGGTATTTGCAGATGCCATTACCACAGTAAGTAATACCTATGCAGAAGAGATCAAGACACCGTTTTATGGTGAGAAGCTGGACGGACTTCTCAATGCGAGAGCCAACAGCCTGCGTGGTATTGTAAATGGTATTGATTACAATGAATTCAATCCGGAGACAGATCCGAATATCACCAAGAACTACAATGCAAAGAACTTCCGCAAGGAGAAGATCAAGAACAAGATCCAGCTTCAGAAAGATCTTGGACTTGAGCAGGATCCGAAAGCTATGATGATCGGTATTGTATCCCGCCTGACAGATCAGAAGGGATTTGATCTGATCGCTTATATCATGGACGAACTGTGTCAGGATGCGGTTCAGATCGTTGCTCTTGGTACCGGTGAGGAACGTTATGAGAATATGTTCCGTCATTTTGACTGGAAGTATCATGGCAAGGTATCTGCACAGATCTACTATGATGAGGCAATGTCTCACAGAATTTATGCAGCATCTGACGCATTTCTGATGCCGTCACTATTTGAGCCATGTGGCTTAAGCCAGCTGATGAGCCTTCGCTATGGAACTCTTCCGATCGTCAGAGAGACCGGTGGTCTGAAGGATACAGTTGTCCCGTACAATGAATTCGAGGGAACCGGAACAGGATTCTCCTTCGTAAATTACAATGCACATGAAATGCTTGCTACGATCCGTTATGCAGAGAGTGTATATTATGACAAGAAACGTGAATGGAATAAAATGGTAGATCGCGCGATGGCTGCAGATTTTTCCTGGAACAATTCCGCACGTCAGTATGAGGAAATGTACAATTGGTTAATTGGTGAGTAAGGATTCACCGAAGCGGTTCTCGCAATAAAAAGGCGCAGACGACAGACAATATGTCGTTTGCGCTTTTTTATTGCGGGAATATACATGGATGTTATTGTATGTCTGCAAAAAAAATATGAAGGTGTTTGTTTATCAAACAGGAATTGTGTTAAAGTGAGAAAAAATATAAATGTTAATGATAAATAACTTTTGAATTAGTATTATTTATACGAAACTTATCAGATTAATCAGTTATTGTCAAATAACTTAAATTGTGTTACATTTATATTAGTACATCGTTTTTGAAATAACTATACCATTCACTTGTCTGTGAATCCGATTGATATAGTTATTTACGAAACGATGTACCAGTGGATAATACAGATATATGTATTGACCATGTAAATTGTACTTAAGATGAGGTGACAATATGACACTGGACAAATTAAAGACTGGAGAATGTGGCAGAATCATCAGTGTTCGTGGCGAGGGGGAGCTGAGACATCATCTTCTGGATATGGGGCTTACACCGGGGACAGAAGTGTCTCTTCGTAAAACAGCTCCTATGGGAGATCCGGTACAGCTTGTGCTGCGCGGATATGAGCTGACATTGCGGCTGGCGGAAGCTGCAAAGATTGAGATCGTATCGATCGAATCCATGACGGAAACGAAGAAAGAAAATGAACGGCATCAGCCGATTGCTCATCCTGGTGTGGGAGAACTTGGAAAGGCTCGAGATTATCGCAAGAACCGGATCGGTGATACGATTCCCAAAGGGGAACCGATCACGTTTGCACTGGCAGGTAATCAGAACTGTGGAAAGACAACTCTTTTTAATCAGCTGACAGGCTCCAATCAGCATGTTGGTAACTTTCCGGGTGTAACTGTTGACAAGAAAGAAGGAAGCATCCGGAGGCATCCGGAGGCAACGGTAACGGATCTTCCTGGAATCTATTCACTTTCCCCGTATTCCAGCGAGGAGATCGTAACAAGAGATTTTCTGCTGAATGAGAAGCCGACAGGAATCATTAATATTGTAGATGCTTCCAATATTGAGAGAAATCTTTATCTTACCATGCAGCTGATGGAGCTTGGAATCCCAATGGTGCTGGCCTTAAATATGATGGATGAGGTAAGGCAAATGGAGGCTCTGTTCGGATCAATGAACTGGAGGAGATTTTAGGAATTCCGGTTGTACCTATTTCAGCAGCGAAGAATGAAGGAATTGATGAGCTGATCGATCATGCAGTCCATGTTGCAAGATACAGAGAAGCACCAGGAAGAATTGATTTCTGTACTGACAATCAGTCACCGAAGGATCCGGTAGGCGCACTTCACAGATGTATCCATGCAGCCGTTCATCTGATCGAACCCTATGCAAAAAAAGCAGGACTTCCTGTACGTTTTGCAGCTACGAAGATCGTAGAGAAAGATTCTCTGATCGAAAAACGTCTGGCTTTGCCTGAAGGTGAAAAAAAGGTTCTTGATGGGCTGGTACATGTTATGGAGAAGGATGGCGGTCTGGATCGTGAGGCAGCTCTTGCGAACATGCGCTTCAATTTTATTGAAAAGCTCTGTGAGAAAACTGTGGTAAAACCGGCAGAAAGCCGTGAACATAAACGAAGTGTCGCCATAGATCGTATCCTTACCGGAAAATATACAGCAATTCCCTGTTTTGTGGGAATTATGGCAATTGTATTTGTGATGACGTTTAATTATCTGGGAGCCTGGCTTTCAGACGGAATGACTACGGTCGTGAACTGGGTAATTGCACTTATTGGCAGGGGACTGGAGGTGGCAGGTGTCAGCTCAGTACTGCAGTCACTGGTTGTGGATGGAATTTTAAGCGGTATCGGAAGCGTGATCGGATTTCTTCCTACGATCGTTACTTTGTTTTTCTTCCTGTCAATCCTGGAAGATACCGGATATATGGCTCGTGTAGCCTTTGTTATGGACAAGCTCCTTCGAAAGATCGGACTTTCCGGAAGAAGCTTTGTGCCGATGCTGATCGGATTCGGCTGTTCGGTGCCGGCCATTATGGCAACCAGAACATTATCCAGTGAACGTGACCGGAAAATGACGATCCTGATTACTCCGTTTATGAGCTGCAGTGCCAAGCTTCCGATCTACGGACTTCTCACCAGTGCATTTTTCCCGAAGCAGTGGAGAGGAGTTGTGATGATCAGCCTTTATTTTGCAGGAATTCTCTGCGGGATCCTGTATGCGCTGATCCTGAAAAAGACGAAATATAAGGGAGAGCCGGTTCCGTTTGTCATGGAGCTTCCCAATTACCGGCTTCCTTCTGCAAAAAGTGTAGGACAGCTGATCTGGGAAAAGGCGAAGGACTTTATCCAGAAAGCGTTTACAATTATTTTTGCGGCAACGCTGATCGTGTGGTTCCTGCAGAACTTTGATGCAGGTCTTAACCTTGTTACCAGCACAGATCAGAGCCTTCTGGCAAAGATCGGAAGCATCGTGGCACCACTTTTTGCTCCGCTGGGCTTTGGTGACTGGAGAGTATCTACCGCATTGATCACGGGCTTTATGGCAAAAGAGAGCGTTGTGTCTACGCTGACAGTCCTTCTGGGCGGAAATACGGCGTTGCTTCAGACTTTATTTACACCGTTTACTGCTTACGTATTTTTAATCTTTACCTTGCTCTATACACCCTGTGTTGCAGCTATTGCAACTGTGCGTCGGGAGATGGGAACTGTAAGAGCTGCCGCTGGTATTGTATTAGTACAGTGTGCCACTGCATGGATCGTTGCGTTTGCGGTACATGGTGTGGGAATGATGCTTGGATTATAGAAAAAATACCTTACATATGGCTTTTCACAAACTGCAGAAAACATTCTGCAGAGGTTGTGAGAGCCATATTTTTTTTATGGGCAATTCCAACAGATAACTTTTCCAGTCCATTAACCGGGACAGCAACAAGCGAAGGCTGACGAAAGAACTGAAAGCTGCTTTCTGTAAGAAGACTGATCCTTCGCCAATTTCCACTGCGCTGACAATAGATTCTGCACGGGCAGTACGCAGAAGCTGAGGGTGGATCCTTGCATTATGAAAACTTTGCATACAGAAACGGTAAATGGAGGTGTGCGGAGGCATCAGGATAAAAGTCTCTTTTTTCAGGTCAGAAAGAGAGACTGATATTTTGGACGCAGAAGGATGAGCTTCAGGAAAAACAGCAACCAGACGGTCTGCTGTGAGAGCATGAAAAGTATAGAGCTCCGGGTCTATCATGTGTTTTCGTACAAAGATCAGATTAAAAAAGTCTTTTTCAAGACCGGAAAGAAGTTCTTCGTCTTCTACCTCCTTCAGAGAAAAAGAAAGCTCCGGGTGTGTATCACAAAAACTGTGTATCACAGAAGTAAGATGGTACTGAGAAAGAAAAGGAAGTGTTCCAATATGAAGTGCCTGGAACTTACTGTCCTTAAAATGGTACACTGCTTCCAGAGAACGATGATACTGTCTGGAAATCTTAAGTGCTTCTTTGTAAAAAAACTCTCCTTCAGGAGTAAGCACAGCAGTACGCTTGCTGCGGTCCCATAAGGTAAGCTCCAGTTCTTTTTCCAGTTTCATGATCTGCTTGGAAAGGGAGGACTGGGAGATATGCATAGCTTCTGCAGCATCAAAAAAAGTCCGGGATTGAGCTGCACAGATAAAATAGTCGATCTGTTCAAGAGTCATGGTAACACCTGCCTTTTAGAAAATAGTGACGAATCATTCCATATTGGAAACAATTATATCATAGAAAGAATTGATTCACCATGTAAAAAAGAGATAAAATAACATAAGAAAATAAAGATGTTACTGAGAACGGAGTGAACAGTAATATAAAGATAACGCAGGAGGTTTTTTATGGCAGAAAAAGTAAGAGATCTGAGAAGTGCTCTGGCACTTCTGGAGCAGATGCCAGATCAGCTGATCGAAACAGAGGTGGAAGTTGATCCGATGGCAGAGCTTGCAGGGGTATATCGTTATGTAGGAGCCGGTGGAACGGTGAAGCGTCCCACAAAGGAAGGACCTGCCATGATCTTTAATCGTATAAAAGGACATCCGGATGCAAGGGTAGCTATCGGTCTTCTGGCAAGCAGAAAAAGAGTTGCTGCTTTACTTGACACTCAGCCGGAAAATCTTGGAAAGATGCTCTGCAAAAGCGTGGAGAATCCAATTCCACCGGTCGATCTTGAAGGCGATGCACCGTGTCAGCAGGTGGTGCATAAGGCAGCAGATCCGGATTTGATCTCTATAGCTGGTTCCTGCGCCAACGAACACACCGGATGATGCGGGCCCGTATATCACACTTGGCATGTGCTACGCCACACACCCGGATACTGGAGTTCACGATGTGACCATTCATCGTCTTTGCATTCAGGGAAAAGATGAGCTTTCCATTTTCTTTACACCTGGTGCCAGACATATCGGAGCAATGGCAGAGCGTGCTGAGGAGCTGGGACAAAGGCTGCCGATTTCTATCAGTATCGGAGTTGATCCTGCTATTGAGATCGGTTCCTGTTTTGAGCCGCCTACAACACCACTGGGGTATGATGAGCTGTCTGTAGCCGGTGCACTGCGCAAAGAGCCGGTGAAACTCTGTAAATGTTTAACCGTTAACGAGCGTGCCATCGCCAATGCGGAATACGTGATCGAGGGAGAAGTGATCCCGGGTGTGCGTGTAAAGGAAGATCAGAACAGCAATACCGGATACGCCATGCCGGAGTTTCCGGGATATACAGGGCCTGCAAGTGATCAGTGCTGGCTGATCAAGGTTACAGCAGTGACACATCGTGAAAATCCGATCATGCAGACCTGTATCGGGCCAAGTGAGGAGCACGTATCCATGGCGGGAATCCCTACAGAGGCCAGCATCTATGGCATGGTGGAAAAAGCAATGCCTGGAAGACTTCAGAACGTATACTGCAGCAGTGCCGGAGGTGGAAAGTATATGGCTGTCCTTCAGTTTAAAAAGCTTTCTCAAAGTGATGAGGGAAGACAGCGTCAGGCTGCACTTCTTGCATTTTCCGCCTTCAGTGAGCTGAAAAATGTATTTCTGGTAGATGAAGATGTGGATTGCTTTGATATGAATGACGTACTTTGGGCGATGAATACGAGATTCCAGGGGGATGTGGATGTGATCACCATTCCGGGTGTCCGTTGTCATCCTCTTGATCCGTCCAATGATCCTGCATTTTCTCCAAGTATCCGTGATCATGGAATTGCATGCAAGACTATTTTTGACTGTACGGTGCCTTATGATCTGAAGGAAGATTTTCACAGAGCCCGTTTTATGGAACTGGATCCGGAGAAATGGCTGAAAAAATGAAAAAGAGAATTATAGTTGGTGCGACAGGTGCAAGCGGCCTGCCGCTCCTTGTAAAATGTCTGGAGATCATCCGGGAGAATCCGGATTTTGAGTCTTATCTGATCATGAGTTCCAGTGCAGAGCTGACTCTTCGCCAGGAGACGGAGCTGGAACCGGAGGATGTGAAACGATTGGCAGATCATGTATGTGCACCGGGAGAAATTGGGGCAAAACCGGCCAGTGGTTCTTTCAAAACAGAGGGGATGCTGATCGTGCCCTGCAGCATGAAGACGATCGCGGGGATCCACAGTGGCTATGCAGATAATCTCATTCTGCGTGCGGCAGATGTGACGGTCAAGGAACAGAGAATACTGGTGCTGGCAGCCAGAGAAACACCGTTAAGCGGGATTCATCTCCGAAATCTTTATGAGCTTTCCATGCTTCCGGGAGTGCGGATCATTCCGCCGATGCTGACGTTTTATCATAAACCGGAGAGCATTGATGATATGGTGTATCATATTGCGGCAAAGCTTTTGGAACCGTTTGGGATCGAAGCAAAGGAGTATCGCAGATGGAATGGATTATAAAAGAGTGTGTGGAGACTGCAGGCTGTGAGCTGGAGGTCAGTGCTGCATTTATCGGAGAGGATGTGCTTATCTGTCTGAAAGGCGGAGAGAGACCTCATCTGGGATGTGTGGTGCAGACGGAATCGAGAGTGTCTCTGACAGGGGATGGTTCTGTGAGTGCGACTTCTTCAGTTTTGAATTTTCCGGGACATAAGGACGAGGTGATCTGCCGGTGGATGGCGGAGAAGGTTTCGAAAGAGCTGGGAAAGAGAGTGGTTTGCACCGGGGGATTTCATAAGGATGGTATTTCGGAGAAGGAGATCCGGGAGGTACAGGAAAGTGTTGTGCGTCTGACAGAGAAGGTGATAGAAGGATTGCAGCGGTAGTTGAGTAACGAACGGCTGGAATCTGCCAAAGTTATTTTCCAAAAGTCCGAGACTTTCTTCGCTCAAACAGCGAATTTTTGAAAAATAACGCAGATTCCAGCCGTCTAAAATGTTTCTGTATTCTATTTATTTTCAAATATATTCTCGCGGGTAATATTCTTAGCCCACTTCCCACTGAGATACCTTTTGATCACCCATGGCCACTTCACAAATTCATCCGTACAGAGCAGAAAATACACCCACATAACCGGCAGCTTCAGTACAAAAGCAGCGAAGAATCCAAGGGGTACTGCATATACCCACATATCAATGGTATCACAGATCAGACCAAACTTTGTATCACCACCTGCCCGGAACACACCAGCGATCAGGGTTGTATTTACGGCAGACCCCATAATATAGTAGCTGTTGATCAGAAGCATATATTTCAGATAATGCATGGCAGTGGGTGTCAGGGACGCAAATCTCATTACGAACGGTGTGATGGCAAGAACGATAAGTCCGCCCAAAAAACCTGCAATAACAGTAAGCTTCAGTGTTTTGGAAGCATAACGCCTGGAACGTTCCAGATCACCCTGCCCCATAACATTGCCTAGAAGGATACCTCCTGCACTGGCAATACCGAAACAGAAAACAGAGCCGATATTACGGACTACTACAACCAGAGAATTGGCAGCAACCGCATCCGTACCAAGGTGCCCCAGGATCACAGAGTACATGGAAAAACCAATGCTCCAGGAAATATCATTACCAAGAGCCGGCAGGGAAAGCCGCACGAAATCACTGAACAGAAGTTTGTTTTTTATGAACATACATCGAAGATCCAGTCGGACATTTTTGCTGAAAGCAGAAACAATAAAACAGGCGATCAGCTCGATCATTCTGGAAAGTGCAGTAGCAATAGCCACACCGGTAGCACCAAGCTTGGGTGCTCCGAACAATCCGAAGATAAAAGTCGCATTCAAAAGGATATTCAGTCCAAATGCCAGCATATTCATCGCCATGCTGGTAGTTACCCGGCCAATGCTTCGAAGAACAGCCAGATAAACCTCCGTCATACCCCAGCAGATATAGGTGATACCCATAATGCGGATATAGGAAGAACCAATGGCCAGAAGCTTCGGATCATTGGTGAACAGTTTCATCATCATCTGCGGCATGGTAAATGCAACGAGCGCCACGAGAATAGAGATGATCATGGAAAAACGAAGAGCGATTCCCTCGATGATCTGAATGGCTTTGTAATCTCCCTTTCCATAATACTGGGCACAAAGCAGGGTGGCTCCCGTACCAAGACCGTAATAAACCATAAACAGGACATTGGAATAATTCGCTGCCAGGGATACTGCGGAGATGGATGACTGACCTACAAAGTTCAGCATGATAACATCGGCGGAATTGACCGCTGCACTTAGCAGATTCTGAATGATGATGGGGATGACAAGCTTAACGATCTGTGGATAAAAATCATCCCGCTGTGAAAGTTGATTTCTCATTTCCTCCTCCAAAAAAAAATACAATTACAATGATGTGAAAAACAGTAAATCACATACATGGTAACTGTGTCAGCTTTTGTAAAAATGAAAGCAGACATGATTGCACGATAACATAGTTTACAGGCAGTGTCAATCGGCAAACTGCAAAATTGTTTAAACAACTTACGAAAAAATGACGAATACAAAAAATGCATAAAAAATTATATCAGCAGTTGTTGAGATTTCCAATCCATGATAAACTGAATGGAGATATTTTTCAGAGAAAGAGGAGTAAAAAATATGCCAGTTTTTGATTTCAGCGCAGCGCCGGCAGATAAAAAAGAGACAAAAAGCCAGTGCACATATACAACATTTCGTTCTAATGAAACAAAAGCCACACCGGAGAAACCGGTGCTGATCCTGGATAACAGCAAAAGAGAGTGGAAACATCATTCCTGCGGATATTTTTCCAATCCTGCGAAGCAGACTGCATTTGAGTTTAAGGAAGAGGACGGTGTTTTTCCGGCAGACATCCTGAAGATCGATTCCCGTTTTACAAGCCTGATCAAATGGCTCGGAGAAAATCATATCAACATCCGTCTTTCCGGACAGAATACAGAAGAAGGATATGCTGTTTACAAAATCCGCGAGATCGCTTTTGGCGGAGGCACCAAGCTTTCTGCTGAGGACGGATTTCTTCAGTTTATGATCGAGCGTCTGTTTGCAAGCAGTGCGCCGGCAGAAGAAAATGAGAACGATGAGGAGGAAGAAGACGGTGACGATATGAAGCTTACCAGTATTCAGAGTATCACCGACTTTATGAACTGTGCCGGAAAGACTATGCCGGATAATATCCGTCTCTGGGCAAGAAGAAATCTGGCAGTTGCTCGTTCTCATGAGGTTTCTCAGGAGGAAAGACGCCATGCCCAGAGAGCACTTTCCATCATGATGAATATTCAGTGGAAGCATAATTATTTTGAGTCTATTGATCCGAAGGAAGCACGCCGTATCCTGGATGAGGAGCTTTATGGAATGGAGCGTGTAAAACAGAGGATCATTGAGACGATCATTCAGATCAACCGTACGCATACACTTCCTGCTTACGGACTGCTTCTTGTAGGACCGGCAGGTACCGGTAAATCTCAGATCGCTTATGCAGTTGCAAGAATCCTGAAAATGCCGTGGACAACCCTGGATATGAGTTCGATCAATGATCCGGAACAGCTTACAGGAAGCTCTCGTGTTTATGCAAATGCCAACCTGGAATCATCATGGAGGCTTTTTCCATGGCAGGAGAATCCAATCTGGTATTTATCATCAATGAGCTTGACAAGGCTGCATCAGGTAAAGGAAACGGAAATCCGGCAGACGTGCTTCTGACACTGCTGGATAACCTTGGTTTTACAGATAACTATATGGAATGTATGGTTCCGACAGTTGGTGTCTATCCTATTGCCACAGCCAATGATAAGGCACAGATCAGCGCACCTCTGATGTCACGTTTTGCAGTGATCGATATTCCGGATTACACACCGGAGGAAAAGAAGATCATCTTTTCCAGATTTGCGCTTCCCAAGGTTCTGAAACGTATGAGCTGAAACAGGAAGAATGTATCGTAACGGATGAGGCGCTGGACGCAGTAATTAAGAAATTTGAAGATACCACAGGAATCCGTGATCTGGAGCAGGCTGCGGAGCATATTGCGGCCAATGCTCTGTATCAGATCGAGGTGGATCATGTGAAGGCTGTAACCTTTACCCCCGAGATGGTACAGGAGCTTTTGGACTGACAAAGGGATCTGTTTTGCAATGATAAAAATGCTTCCGGAGATTTTTTCGGAAGCATTTTTGGCTGAGGGAATGCACCTGTTTATGCCGGGCCTGTCTGATCGTAAAGGAAAATTATAAAAATAATGAAATCAGGGATTGCCTGAGAAAGTGTAAATGTGTATAATGGGATAAAAGAGCGTGCACGTGAACATAAAGCACACAGGAGAGGTTTTGGAGGGTAAAATATGGCAGTAACATTACAACAGATTGCGGAAGCAGCAGGAGTTTCAAGAGGCACTGTGGACAGGGCACTGAACAACAGAGGCCGTATCCGCCCGGAAGTAGAGGAAAGGATCAAAAGGATCGCCCGGGAGATGGGATATCAGCCCAGCCGTGCCGGTCGTGCCCTTGCCATGGCAAAGAGGAAAATCCGTATCGGTGTGATCCTTCAGTATATGGAGACTCCTTTTATGCAGCAGGTTTTAAAGGGAGTCCTGGAAGCAAAAGAAGAAGTGGAGAGCTTTGGCGGAACAGTAAAGATCTATGAGATCGAAGGCGTGGAACCGGAAAAAGTAATGGCTGCAATGGAAGAACTCCGGGAAAAGGGGTTTAATGGAATCGCGTTGACTCCATCAGAGGATCAGCTTTTGAGAGCGAGGATCGATCAGTATCAGGAAGAGTATGGAATTCCGATAGTTACCTTTAATGCGGATCTGGAAGATACAAAAAGGTTATGCTTTGTGGGACAGGATACCTTTCAGGCCGGTCGTACTGCAGCAGGCCTGATGTGGGAGATGACAGGCGGAAACGGGCAGGTTGCCATAATTTCCGGACAGGTTGCCAATCCTGGTCTGATCAGCAGGCAGAAAGGATTTACGACAGAGATTAAAGAAAGCTTTCCGGGAATCGAGATCGTGGATATAAGGTATTCTTATGATGACGAATGGGTGGCATCCAAGATCGTGGAAGAATTTCTGGAGCTTTATCCGGAGCTGACCGGGATCTATATTACGGGTCATGGTGTAAAGGGTGTCTGCCAGACCTTGCAGAAGCTTGGAAAGGATAAAACCATGCATGTGATCGCCAATGATTTCCTGGAAGAAAATCTGAAATGGCTGAAAGAGGGGACGATCAATTTCCTTATTGGTCAGGATGCGGCTGTACAGGGACATTCTCCGGTGATTATTTTGTTCCAGCTTCTCTTTGACAGCAAGGCACCGGAAAAGGAATACCAGTATACAGATATTGTGATCCGGACGAAATATAATATAGGTTAAAAAGTCAGTATAAACATTAAAATTGCTGTTGTGCACGGAGTCTATAGTCAGATTATATACCAGGGTTCTGTACAGAAAAAAAGCAGATTCAGGAGGAAAAATGAATTATAAAAATGTAAAGATCGCAGAAGGTGCCAGGATCGCAAAGCAGTCTGTGATCCTTGGAAATGTAACGATCGGCCGTGACAGCTGTGTATTATATTATGCGGTGATCCGCGGAGATGATGCGCCGGTAGTGATCGGAGAAGAAACCAATATCCAGGAAAACTGTACCATTCATGTGAGCCACAACATGCCGGTCCATATCGGAAACAACGTTACTGTGGGACATAATGCGGTGATCCATGGATGTACCATCGGAGACCGGACACTGATCGGAATGGGAGCCGTGATCCTGGATGGTGCAAAGATCGGAAATGACTGTATCATAGGAGCCGGAAGCCTTGTGACTAAAAATACGGTGATCCCGGATGGCTCCCTGGTAATGGGAAGTCCGGCCAGGATCAAACGAAACCTTACCTGGGAAGAGAAGCTTGGTATCGTGGAAAACAGCAAAGAATATCTTACTGTGTCCGAAGAGATGAAAGCGCAGGATGTATTATAAAAAAGTGAAGAAGACATTTGTAAACGGACAGCTCCGACTGCTTTGTAATATGAGAAGCAGTCGGAGCTGTAACTTTGTTATATAAAATGCTTATATTTATCGTTTTTTTATTTATCGATCACTTCCACCGGTGTGTCATCCCGTGCATCCAGGTCGTTGATATATTTTTTGGTCTCTTTTACGATCACATTGGAAAGCAGTAGTACTGCGATCAGGTTTGGAATAGCCATCAGTGCATTCAGGATATCCGCTACGGTCCATACCAGGTTCAGAGAAATAACAGGGGAGATGGCAGCTACCGCAATGTACAGCACACGATAGGGAATGAGTCCCTTTTTGCCGGAGAAATACTCCACGCATCGCTCGCCATAATATGCCCATCCAAGGACTGTAGAATATGCGAAGGAAATGATACCCACTACAAGGATCACAGGACCAAGAACCGGGATCTGCTGAAAAGCCAGTGTAGTAAGAACACCGCCATCAGTGATATTTCCCATGTCGATCGAAGGATTTTTCATAATACTGGTTACCAGAACAAGACCGGTCATCAGACATACCACAACGGTATCCCAGAATGTACCGGTGCTGGAAACGAGAGCCTGACGAACCGGATTTCTTGTCTGTGCGGCAGCAGCGGCGATGGGGGCAGAACCCATACCGGATTCATTGGAAAAAAGTCCTCTTGCGATTCCATACTGCATGGCCATCATGATACCACGTCCTACAAGACCTCCTGCAGCAGCACCAGGGGTAAAAGCAAATTTGCAGATGGTTTTTACTGCGGGAATGATAAAATCGAAATTGATCCCCAGGATGATGATACATCCAATCACATAGAAAAATGCCATAAACGGAACAAGACGTTCACATACATTGGCGATGGATTTGATCCCGCCGAAAATAACAAGGGCAGTAAGAACTGCCACAGCAATGCCGATCGCTGCCGGCGGAATATGAAGGTTCTCATTACATACCGTTGCAATGGCATTGACCTGGGTAGCACATCCGATTCCAAAGGAAGCAAAGCCACCGAAAAAGGCAAAGATCAGACCAAGCCAGCGCATATTTAATCCGCGCTCCAGGGCATACATAGCACCACCCTGCATACGGCCGTCTTTGGTTTTGACGCGGTATTTTACAGCGATGAGAGACTCACTGTATTTGGTGGCGATTCCGAAGACACCGGTAAGCCAGCACCAGAGGACTGCACCGGGACACCAAGAGCAATGGCAGTACCGACACCGATGATATTTCCGGTTCCAATAGTGGAAGCAAGGGCTGTTGTCAGGGCGCCAAACTGGCTGACTTCACCTTCCGCATTGGTATCTTTGGTGACAGACAGGCGAATGGCGGTACCAATCTTACGCTGGATCACACCGGTACGGATGGTCATGAAAATATGGGTGCCCAGAAGTAAAATGATCATCCACCAGCCCCACACCAGACTGTCGATCTGGTTTATCACACTTCCGATTGCATTCATCATAGAAATCGCCTCCCTTTCTCAAAGCGAAATATCGCAGGACTGCAGAAATAGCACAAGGGCGTACAGACACAGGAAATATGTGCTGTACGCCCTTGTACGTTACGCTCTTGAGTTTTGATTATTGTGTTAATTATACAGGAATATTCAGAATAATGCAACAAAAACATTCCCTCTGAACAGAAGATTTTTTGCTTCAATATATGTTGATCAAAACACTACAGGACCTTCCTCGCAGTACATATAAAATCCCGGGCGTACTGTGGGAGATAGGTACCTCTTCGGTATGCAATTGTCAGTGTGCTGAAAACGCCATCTTCACCAATGGAAAAACAGGCTGGTTTTACAGGGAGGTCCATATTTTGGACATAGGTTTCCGGGGTGAAACACATACCAAGTCCTTGCATGCAGAGTTTGACACAGGTTTCTGTGTTGCGGCTCTGTATTGGCACATAAGGCTTGATATGGGCAGCTTTCAATGCTTCCAGCGAAAGCTGTCCGGTAGTCTGTTCCGGAAAATGCAGGATAAAAGGCTCTTCTGCCAGAAGTGAGAGATCAAGCTTCGGGTATATGCCGTGAGTGGATACACTGCCGGCAGCAGCCAATGGGTGCTCCGGAGGCATGATCAGAAGGATTTCTTCTTTTTTCAGCAGTTCGTATTCCAGCTTGGGGTGTTTATGTACTTCATTGAAAATGCCAAAATCAAGCTGATCATTGAGCAGAAGTTTTTCCTGGATAGAATATGCCTCTTCCAGGATATTGACCTTTACTTTAGGATATTTTTGAAAAAAAGAGGTCATGATCTGAGGAACCATACAGGTACTCCTCATCAGTGGGAAAGCAACGTTCAGTTCTCCTTCATTATTTTCTGTAAGATCTTTCAGCTCTTTTTCCCAGTCCTGTTGTATCTGCAGGATCTTTCGGGTATACTCCATATATTTGCGGCCCGCAAAGGTAGGTGTATAGCTGTTTCCGCTGCGGCTGAACAGCTTGGTCCCCATTTCTCGTTCCAGTTTCTGGAGATGCTTGGTCAGGGTTGGCTGGGAAATATAAAGCTCCTGTGCGGCTTTTGTAAGATTCTGATATTTGGCAATGCAGAGAATGTACTTCAGTTCATGATAGTTCATGTTTTCCTCCAATTATTCCATTTTGGTATAATTTTTATGTATAATATGAATTTGACTTCCTGATATGCATATTTTACAATACATCCTATCATCATATCAAGGGGGAAAAAATAAATGAAAAACTGGCTGGAAAAACAGTTCAGACTGTCTGAGTTCAATACAAATATAAAAACAGAACTTCTGGCAGGACTGACAACTTTTGTAACTATGGCGTATGTGCTTGCTACGATCCCAAATATTCTGGCAGGCGCCGGTTATGATAAACACACGACTCTGACAGCTATGATCATTCTGATCATTGTGACCAGCTGTGCAATGGCATTGGTTACCAATCGACCGTTTGCTCTGGCTCCAGGACTTGGAAGCGTTGGAATTATTGCGTCTATGATTACCAATGAAGGCGTAAGTATGCCGATCGCAGCAGGTGTGATATTCTGGAGTGGTGTTCTTTTTATCATAATTTCATTCTTTGGTCTGAGAGAAGCCGTGGTACGTGTGATCCCGGTAAGCCTGAAACAAGCGGTTAGTGCCGGTATTGGTCTGTTTATCGCACTTCTTGGTGCAAAAAACTGTGGACTGATCGTGGCAAATGATGCAAAAACTGTCTTTCCTTTGGAGATCTTGCATCTCCATCTGTGATCGTAGCAGTGATCGGATTTCTGATTCTTCTGGTAATCAAGGTACGAAATATTCCGGGTGGTATGATTCTTGCGATCCTGCTGACCACTCTGGCAGGAATTCCTTTCGGTGTTACACATGCTCCGGAATCCATTTTTGCATTTCCGGCAGGTATCGGCCATCAGTTCCTGAAAGTTGATTTTATGGGAGCGCTGAATTTTGCTTATATTCCATTTCTGATCGCTCTGTTTGTACCGGATTTCTTTTCTACATTCGGAACAGTTCTGGGAGTGGGAGCAAAGGCAGGCTATCTGGATAAGGATGGAAATCTTCCGGGTATTGATAAATGCTTTAAGGTAGATGCGATTGCAACAAGCTTTGGAGCATTGTTTGGAATGCCGAGTCTTACTACTTATCTGGAGTCATCTGCAGGCGTAGAAGCAGGAGGAAAAACGGGACTTACGGTTATTTTTACAAGCATTTTCTTCGGACTTTCGCTGTTTCTGGCACCACTGGCTCTTGTGATCCCATCTGCGGCAACCGGTCCGGTGCTGATCTATATCGGCATCAATATGCTTGGTGCTATGAGAAATATTGATTATTCGGATATTACAGAGTATATTCCGGCATTTTTATGTGTAACCTTTACGATTTTTGCAAATAATATCGCAAATGGTATCTGCGTGGCGCTTCCGGCTTATCTCGTTATGAAAATCGCAGCAGGAAAGATCAAAAAGGTTGAACCGGTCATGTATGTACTGGTAGCAGTCTGTCTGTTGTATTTTTATTCAATTATCTAAGGATGGTGAAATGGTATGGAGCAGGTTCATCTGCTGATCAAAAACGCAAAGGTATTTAATTCCTATCTTAAGAAATTCATATCTGCCAATGTTGCGGTGAAAGATGGAAAATTTTATTACATAGACAGAAAACAGGATACGGATCTTCAGACTGACAATGTGATTGATGCAAAGGGATCATACATGATTCCAGGACTGACAGATATTCACATGCATATTGAGAGTTCTATGGCCACACCGGCTTTTTTTGGAAAATGTGCAGGAGAAAATGGTGTGACGACGGTGGTTTCAGAGCCTCACGAAATGGCCAATGTCAAAGGGATCCGAGGGATTCTGGAAATGATCTCTGCGGCAAAGAATGCACCTATCGATATTTTTTACGGGATTCCAAGCAGCGTTCCGTCAACCAGTGAAAAGCTGGAAACAACAGGCGGGATCATTGACTGCAGTGCAATGAAGCATCTGCTGGAAGAAAAAGATGTGGTATGTGTAGGCGAAATCATGAATTACCGGCAGATCATCCGGGAAAATGATTTGGAGATCAGCCGGTTTCTGGAATATCTGAAAAAAGACCATCCGGGATATGTGATCGAGGGACACTGTCCGTCATTACTGGATCTGGATCTTGCAAAGTTTCTTTATCTGGGTATTAATGGTGATCATACAGAACATACTCTTGAGGAAGTAAAGCAGCGGATCGAAAACGGAATGTTTTTTGAGATCCAGGATAAAATGCTGAAACCGGAAATCCTGGAATATATCTGTCAGAACCAGCTCTACGAGTATTGTTCCTTTGTAACAGATGATACTATGGCAGATGTTTTGTATGAGCAGGGACCGCTGAATGCAGTGGTACAGAAAGCGATCGATATGGGATTTCCGATGGAACAGGCAATCTACTGTGCCACATATACACCATGTCAGCGGATGCATTTTTATGACAGAGGAGCTATCGCACCGGGAAAACTTGCGGACTTTATGCTGCTTAAAGATCCGTCCGTTCTTAAACCGGAAGCTGTATTCAAAAATGGTGTTCCGATTTATGCAAAGGATGAACCGCAGTTGCCGCTGTCTGCTTCCACATATGAATTTCCGGCAGATTTTTACCGGAGTGTACAGCTTCCGGAGATTTTTCTGAAGGATTTTCAGGTGAATGCTCCTTTTCAGGAAGGATATGCAACGGTTCGTGTGATAGAGATCAATCCGGATCGTACCCATACTACTGAAAAACTGGTGGAAATGCCGGTGAAAGCTGGAAAGATCTGCTGGGAAAACAGCGGATGTCTTCTGGCTATGGTGGTGGAACGTCATGGGAAGAACGGAAATATCGGCTATGGATTTCTTACAGGCTCCTGCTTGAAAAAGGGAACTGTGGCAACAACATATTTTCATGATCATCATAATCTCTTTGTGGCAGGAAGCTCTCCGGATGATATGTTATTTGCTGTAAATAGGATCCGGGAACTGCAGGGGGGATTTCTGACAGTAAAAGATGGAAGGATCCTTTCTGAACTTGCACTTCCGGTATGTGGGCTTTTATCCGAAAAATCAATCAGGGAGAATGGCCTTGCATTGAAGGCGGTAAGAAAAAGCCTTACAGATCTGGGATATGTGCATAATAATCCGATCATGTCAGTGGCAACACTTGGATTACCGGTAAGCCCGGCACTGAAGCTGACTGATAAGGGACTGGTGGATGTAAAAAAAGGAGAAATTGTTCCGCTGATCGTAAACACAAAGAAAAATAAATAACGTTGTTCTTATTGCAGCAATATAAGCCGGACGTGAGTTGCGGAAGGCGGCATAATAAGGCATAATAATCAGATATCGTTGTAAAAAATCTGCATTTTTCAATCTTATGATTGGAATCTGCAGATTTTTGTTATAGAGAAAAAACAAAAATCATGGTAAAATAAAAATGCAGGACAAAAAAGGTTAGATCAGGAGAAAACGTATGAAAAAGAATCACTTTGAATTAAAAAATTATGTTATGGCAACCGGCGTTTTTATCTTGGCGGTTATAGCAGGGATTCTTATTTTTTTCGAGTGTGTGCAGAGGGCTGTACAGGTGAATTCTCAGAATACATTGAAGATAAATGTGCAGAGACAAAGTGAACATTTGCGGACGATACTGGATATTAATTATCAATATCTGAATGAGATTGCCTCTGCAATGGGAAGATCAGAAGAACTTTTTTCAGAAGAAAATAAAGAACGACTGATATCTATTTATGAAAAGACAGACCTGGAGAGGGCTGCTCTTATTGATAAGAATGGAGATGCATACTACGACAATGGAGTAACCAAGAATGTTTCTCATCGCAGATATTTTCAGGAGGCTATCAGTGGAGAGCAGACCATCAGCGATCCCCTGGAAAGCAGTGTGGACCATAAGGTGCGGGTGGTTTTAGGTGTGCCGGTATACAAAGACCATAAAGTGATCGGTGTGTTGGGCGGATCCTGTAATGTTACAGCGCTGAGCCATATGCTTTTTAATGATCTTTTTGATGGAGCGGGAAACAGTCTTCTGGCTACAAGTGATGGAGAGATCATTGCCTTTGACAGTGGTTCGGCGTCTGGTACGGAGATCACATATGGAATCAATCTTTTTAAATATTACGGAGAAAAAAATCTTAAAGGAAAGCATGCTCTTCAGGATGTTCAGGAAGATTTTAAAGTTGGCGAAAGTGGTCTGGTGAAGCTTAGCCTCAAAGAGAGAAAAGAAGCAGACCGGTATCTGGCATATATGCCTCTTGGATACAACGACTGGATGATCTGTTATGCAATTCCTGTAAAAAGTGCACAGCAGGCTTATGAATTCATTTCTGGTTATGAAATCCTATTTATGGGAAGCTTCTGTATTCTGGTGCTGCTCCTGCTCCTGTATATTGTTGTAAGAAATAATCAGGAGAAAGCGGAATTGGTACGTTCTGCCCAGAAGGATGCGCTTACAGGCGTTTATAACAGAGAGAATACGCAGAAGGTGATCGATGCTATTCTGAGAGAAAAAGCTCCGGAAGGCTTTCATGGCTTTTTGATCCTGGATATGGATCATTTTAAAGAAGTGAATGATGTTTACGGACATGTCATGGGAGATAATGTATTAAAGATGCTGGGAGGTTTTCTTAAAGAGCAGTTCCGGGAACAGGATGTGATCGGGCGTATCGGCGGGGATGAGTTTGTGATCCTGCTCTGTAATATCGGTTCCCGGAAAAATATGGAGAGCAGAATAAAAAAACTTCATGAAAAGCTCAGGGAGATCCGTATGGAAGGCATGGGAGAGCATACATTTACTTTTAGTGCAGGAATTGCTTTTGCACCACAGGATGGAGATACCTTTATGGAACTGTATCAAAAAGCAGATTTTGCCCTTTATCAGGTAAAACGCTCCGGAAGGGATGGCTACCGGATCTATAAATAACAATAAAAAAGACAGAAGATATCCTGAAGAGAAAAAGGAAATCTTCTGTCTTCTTTTTGTATAAATTGGAATGGGAAGCTTTGATGTCCTTAGGCTTCCGGAATTTTTTGAATGATCGTTCTGTTTATGACAACCAGGAAAGCTACGGACACGATCAGAGAAATGATCTCCGCAATGGGGAAAGACCACCATACTGCGTGAAGTCCGCCGATGGAAGCAAGGATATAAGCAGCAGGTACCAGGACAAACAGCTGACGCATGATAGATACGATCATACTGAATACAGCTTTTCCGAGTGCCTGGAATACAGTTCCCGCAATGATACAGAACCATGCGATCAGATAGTGGATTCCTATGATACGAAGTGCAGGGATTCCGATGGTAAGCATATCTTCGGAAGCACTGAACAGCCCCAGCAGTGTTTTCGGAATAAATTCAAAGGCAAGAAAACCAATGAATGTAAAACAGAATGCGATGAACATGCTGACTTTGACAGTTTTAAGCATACGCTTTCTGTGGCGTGCACCATAATTATAGGCAATGATCGGTGTAATGCCGTTGTTAAGTCCAAATACAGGCATGAAGAAAAAACTCTGTAATTTGAAGTAAACACCAAATACTGCAGTTGCAGTGACTGTGAACTGTACCAGGATCAGATTCATGCAGTAGGTCATGATAGAACTGATGGACTGCATGATGATCGATGGAATACCTACTGCATAAATATGGCCGATGATCTTAAGGTCAGGACGGAAGCCCCTGAAGCTGAGCCGGACTTCATGATTAAATTTATGGTTGCAGATTCCGGCAACGATGCAGGCTACACACTGTCCGATCACAGTAGCTACAGCAGCTCCGGTAACACCCATTTTCGGAGCACCGAACAGACCAAAGATCAGGATCGGGTCAAGGATGATGTTGGTGATGGCACCGCACAGCTGAGAAGTCATGCTGAATATGGTTTTTCCTGTGGATGTGAGCAGACGTTCAAAGAAAAACTGTCCAAGCAGACCAAAGGAGAATATCATAACTGTGCTCAGATATTCAATCCCAAATTTAAGGATCTCAGGGTCTGCGTTATGTACCTGGCTGGCATAAAATGGTTTTACTACTGTAAATCCAAGGATCAGGAAAACCAGATAGCTTAAGCCATACAGGAAAGCAGCATTGCTGGCTGTCCGATCAGCTTTTTCAAAATTCTTTTCTCCAAGGGATTTGGAAAGCAGTGCGTTCATACCCACACCGGTACCTGCACCTACTGCGATCAGAAGTGTCTGCAGTGGAAAAGCCATGGAAACTGCCGTCAGAGCATTTTCGGAAAGCATGGCAACGAAAACACTGTCTACAATATTGTACAATGCCTGCACCAGCATGGAGATCATCATTGGCAGAGACATGTTTAGTACAAGCCTTCCTACGGGCATGGTCCCCATTTTGTTTTCTGCTATGGGAGCAGATGTACTTTTTTGATTCATATTTCCTCCATTTTGTATTTTGTAGTTTTTGACCTAATTATATATATTAGCATGAAAATATAAGGGATTCAAGAAAAGAATATCCTTCTGACATTATTATAAATGGTCCATACTATAAGTATTTAAACGATTTTGATAGTTGACATGAATTTTCAGATATGCTATGCTTATGTAGATTTTGAAGGACAAGAAAGAGTCTTTTCAAAGCAATTATTTTGGACCACTCCATTTTGGGGTCAAGGCCATACGGACAGCCGGGTCCACTGCCGCTGATGGTAACTTTGGTTGCCTTATTGATTGAGTTAGAAGCTCAAATTTTATAAGTTGGTTCCTTTGATAACCGTCATGCGCATGTTGCGCAGACTTGTGAAACGGTCAATAAGAGTAGTAAAAGTATGATTGCTATATAGACTCTGACATATATCATCCGGATTCTGATCTCATGTAAATATGGGGATTCTCATATTTATATGCGATGAAAATAAAATCAGGAAGAATGATCTAAGCAGGTTTACGGTTTTGTATCGGCCTGCTTTTTTTGTGCGGATAAAGGAACTGGAAATGGAGAAGCAATGAACAGAAGTCGTTTTAAACTGGACCAGAATCATGCTCCAATTCATGAAGCTCTGGAAAAATTCCTGCGTATGAGAGTAGTACCTTTCGATGTGCCGGGACATAAAAGAGGAAGAGGAAATCCGGAGCTTACTGAATTTCTGGGACAAAAATGTGTAGGTGTGGATGTAAACAGCATGAAGCCGCTTGATAATCTCTGTCATCCCGTATCTGTGATCCGGGAGGCGGAAGAGCTGGCAGCAGATGCCTTTGGAGCAGCGCATGCATTTCTTATGGTTGGAGGAACTACAAGCTCAGTGCAGACTATGGTGCTAACTGCCTGTAAGAGGGGAGATGAGATCATTCTTCCCCGAAATGTCCACAGAAGTGTGCTGAATGCGCTGGTTCTGTGCGGAGCAATCCCGGTCTATGTGAATCCGGAGGTGGATCAGAGACTTGGATTTCTCTTGGAATGCGACGTGAACAGGTGGCAAAGGCAATTAAGGAGCACCCAAATGCGGTGGCTGTGCTGGTGAACAATCCCACCTATTATGGAATCTGCAGTGATCTTCGCGCAATTGTACGCATGGCTCATGAAGCAGGAATGCTGTGTCTGGCAGATGAGGCACATGGAACCCATTTTTATTTTGGCGGAGGTCTGCCGGTTTCGGCAATGGCAGCCGGTGCAGATATGGCGTCTGTATCCATGCATAAAAGTGGCGGAAGCCTGACCCAGTCCAGCCTTCTTCTTACAGGACCAGGTGTTCATGCCGGTTATGTCCGTCAGATCATCAATCTGACTCAGACTACTTCAGGCAGCTATCTTCTGATGTCAAGTCTTGACATTTCGCGCCGGAATCTTGCACAGCGAGGACGCCAGATTTTTCATCAGGTAGCAGATATGGCAGAGTATGCAAGGGAAGAGATCAATGCTATTGGCGGCTATTATGCATTTGGAAAAGAGCTGGTGAATGGAGATTCGGTTTTTGATTTTGACATTACGAAATTAAGTGTACATACCCTGGATATCGGACTTGCAGGAATCGAGGTTTACGATATACTGAGAGATGAATATGATATTCAAATCGAATTTGGTGATATTGGAAATATTTTGGCTTATCTGTCGATCGGAGATCGTGCCCAGGAAATAGAGCGGCTGGTAAGTGCTCTTGCGGAGATCCGCAGGCGATTCCAGAAGGATAAATCAGGATTGCTGGATCAGGAATATATCGATCCTCAGGTAGTGACAAGTCCTCAGGAAGCTTTTTATGCAGAAAAATGCAGCCTTCCTCTCAGAGAAACCGAAGGCAAAGTATGCAGCGAGTTTGTAATGTGTTATCCTCCGGGAATCCCGATTTTGGCTCCGGGGGAACGAATCACTCCGGAAATCCTGGATTATATTGAATATGCCAAGGCAAAAGGATGCAATATGACAGGCCCTGAAGATCCGGATATATTGCGTTTAAACGTACTGGCAGGGAGGTAAAGAAAATGGAAATGTGGTTTTCGGAATTTCATACACCGGATGTGAAGCATAGTATCCGGGTAAACCGTCAGCTTTATTCAAAGCAGAGTGACTATCAGAGAATTGATATTTTTGAGACACCGGAATTTGGCAGGGTGCTCACACTGGACGGTAATGTAATGCTCACAGAGCGTGACGAATTTATTTATGACGAAATGATCACTCATGTACCTATGGCTATTCACAAAGAAGCCAAAGATATTCTTGTGATCGGAGCAGGAGACGGCGGAGTTGTACGTGAACTGACCAGGTATGACCGTGTCAGCCATATTGATCTGGTAGAGATGGATCCTATGGTAGTAGAAGCCTGTCGCGCATATCTTCCGGGAAATGCCTGCAGGTGGATGACAGGAGAGTGCACCTTCATTATGAAAATGCGTTGAAATATATACGCCGCTGCGAAAATAAATATGATCTTATTATTGTAGATTCCTCGGATCCCTTTGGCCCATCGGAGGGATTATTTACCCGTGAATTTTACGGAAACTGCTATAATGCGCTGAAGGCGGATGGAATCATGGTTAATCAGCAGGGAAGTCCTTTTTATTCCGAGGATGCGCATGCCATGCAGCGCAGTCACAAAAGAATTGCCAGTACTTTCCAGATCAGCCGTGTTTACCAGGCTCATATTCCTACCTTTGCTGCCGGCTACTGGCTGTTTGGCTTTGCAAGTAAAAAATATCATCCTGTGGATGACCTGGATTCGAAGGCATGGAATTCACTGAATCTTCGCACCCGTTACTATACTCAAGGCTTCACAAAGGTGCATTTTATCTTCCGGCTTTTCTGGAGGAAATGCTTCAGGAGGTGGAGGACTGATTTATGATCTTACCAAATATTGAAAATTTTATCGGTTGTGACAGCAACTTTGAGGAAGCAGAAATTGTTCTTTACGGAGCTCCCTTTGATTCGACCACAAGCTTTCGTCCGGGAGCCAGGTTCGGTCCTTCTGCCATTCGTCATGAAAGCTTTGGACTGGAAACCTACAGCCCTTATCAGGATCGTGACCTTATGGATATCCGGGTATTTGACAGTGGAGATCTGGAACTTTGCTTCGGTAGCAGTGAAAAGGCGCTTGCTGATATACAGGATCGTGCAGAGGAAATCCTGAAAGAGGGAAAAATGCCGTTGCTTCTGGGGGGAGAGCATCTGGTGACACTGGCTGCTGTGAGAGCTGTCGCCGGGAGATATCCGGGACTTCATATTATTCATTTTGATGCGCACGCAGATTTAAGAGACGATTATCTTGGTGCCCATTTAAGTCATGCGTGTGTTATCCGCAGATGCTATGATATTCTGGGAGATGGGCGGATACATCAGTTTTGTATCCGAAGCGGGGAAAGAGAAGAATTCCGGTTTGCAAAAGAGCATACAGATTTTCATCCCTTTACCTTTGAAGGCCTGGAAGAAACCGTACAGGAATTGGCCAGGAAGCAGGTTCCGGTATATTTTACCATTGATCTGGACTGTCTGGATCCATCTGTATTTCCGGGAACCGGTACACCGGAGGCAGGAGGCGTAAGCTTCCTTGAATTGCTCGCTGCTATCCGGAAGGTATCAGAATTAAATATTGTGGGAGCAGATGTTAATGAGCTGGCACCTATGCTGGATCCAAGCGGTGTTTCCACAGCTACAGCATGTAAGGTGGTCAGGGAACTGCTGCTGGCGGTGGCAAAATAAAAACAGTTACGAAAATTGAGTATAAAAAAGGAGACAAAAAACATGAGCAGAGTACTTGTAATCGGCTGCGGCGGAGTAGCCAGTGTAGCAATTCAGAAGTGTTGTCAGGCAGATACTGTATTTACAGAACTGTGTATAGCAAGCAGGACAAAAGAAAAATGTGATGCACTTGCCCGGAAACTGGAAGGAAAAACAAAAACAGTTATTACCACCGCAAAGGTGGATGCGGATGATGTAAACCAGCTGATCCAGCTGATCAATAGTTACAAACCGGATCTGGTAATGAACATTGCGCTTCCGTACCAGGATCTGACCATCATGGATGCATGTCTGGCATGTGGTGTAAACTATATGGATACGGCAAACTATGAGCCGGAGGATACGGATGATCCCAAATGGCGTGCTATTTACGAAAAACGCTGCAAGGAAGCGGGATTTTCCGCATATTTTGATTATTCCTGGCAGTGGGCATACCGGAAGAAATTTGAAGAGGCAGGACTTACAGCACTTCTTGGCTGCGGCTTTGACCCGGGTGTTACCCAGGCATATTGTGCATATGCATTAAAGCATGAGTTTGACCAGATCGATACCATTGATATTCTGGACTGCAATGGAGGAGACCACGGATATGCATTTGCAACCAACTTTAATCCGGAAATCAATCTTCGTGAGGTAAGTGCGCCCGGAAGCTACTGGGAGAATGGACACTGGGTGGAAATCCCTCCGATGGCGATCAAGCGGGAATATGATTTTGATCAGGTCGGCGATAAAGATATGTATCTTCTGCATCACGAGGAGATCGAGTCCCTTGCCCAGACAATTCCGGGTGTAAAGAGAATTCGTTTCTTTATGACCTTCGGACAGAGCTATCTGGATCACATGCGCTGTCTGGAGGATGTGGGAATGCTTTCTACTACTCCGATCAACTATAATGGACAGGAAATCGTTCCTATCCAGTTTTTGAAGGCTCTTCTCCCGGATCCGGCCAGCCTGGGTCCACGGACTAAGGGAAAAACTAATATTGGCTGCATTTTCACCGGGGTAAAGGATGGAAAAGAGAAAACCTATTATATTTACAATGTTTGTGACCACCAGGAATGTTATAAAGAGGTTGGAAGTCAGGCAATCAGCTATACGACAGGCGTTCCGGCTATGTGCGGAGCATTAATGATGCTTACCGGAAAATGGATCCGCCCGGGAGTGTACACAGTAGAAGAATTTGACCCGGATCCGTTCCTGGAAGCACTTGACAAATATGGACTTCCACGCAGCGAAAATCATGATCCGGAGCTGGTGGATTAATGGAAAGAACAGATACAAGACCACCCTTTGCAGCGTCCGGCGGAATTATTCCGCCGGAGCTGCGGAAGATCAAAACACCTTGTTATGTTCTCGACGAAGCGGCGCTTATAAAAAATGCAGAATTAATGGGGAATATTGCCAAAAGAACAGGCTGCAAAATGCTCCTGGCACAGAAGGCTTTCAGTAATTATGACTGCTATCATCTTTTGGAACCTTATCTGACGGGAACAGAAGCAAGCGGACTGTACGAAGCCAGGCTTGGTGCCCAGGAGATGCCTGGAAAAGAGGTACATGTATTTTGCGCCGGATATCGTGAGGATGAATTTGAGGAGCTGCTTAGCTTTGCAGATCATATAGTGTTTAACTCTCCTTCTCAGCTTCTTCGCTTTGGAAAAAGAGTGAAGGAGGCCGGGAAAAATGCAGGGCTTCGGATCAATCCGGAATGCTCTACCCAGGAGGAACATGCTATTTATGATCCTGTGCCCCAGGCAGCCGCATGGGTACCACAAGAGCACAATGGGAGACTGCTGTGAGAAAGCATCCGGAGCTGATCGGATTATTGGATGGTATTCATTTTCACACCCTTTGTGAGCAGGACTCTTCTGATCTGGAAACTACTCTTACAGCAGTAAGACGAAATTCGGAGATCTGAGTTTCTCAGATTGAAATGGCTGAACCTGGAGGTAGGACAGTCATATTACAAGACCAGGCGTATGATATTGCACGGCTTGAGAAGTGCATTAGAGCAGCAAAGGAAGAATGGAAGGTAGATGTTTATCTGGAGCCCGGAGAGGCATGGGCCTTAAATGCAGGATTTTTTTTTGACAACTGTTCTGGATGTGCTGCAAAATGGTGATATCCGGCTTGCAATTTTGGATGGAAGTGCTGCGTGTCATATGCCGGATGTTCTGGAAATGCCTTATCGTCCTCCTCTTCTTGGAGCAGATGAACCGGGAGAAAATGCAGTCACAATCCGGCTCGGAGGACCAACCTGCCTGTCAGGAGATATCATAGGAGATTACAGCTTTTCAGAGCCGTTGAAGTATGGAGACATTCTCATGTTTGGTGATATGGCCATTTATACAACCTGCAAGAACAATACCTTTAATGGAATGCCTTTGCCTGATATATGGCTGAGACATGGCGATAAAACCATGGAACGTCTTACTGATTTTGGGTATGAAGATTTTAAAGGCAGACTTGGACGCAGCAGGAAATAAGAGCAGTTTTTTTGAAAAATAATATTGACAGGTTTAATGAAAAATGGTGCTGAACATAATATCCAACACCATTTTTTTATATAGTCTGGTCCAATGATCATAATCTGACATGGTGTAGCTATTGGTGTCATAAATACAGGAAATACTGGGATTATTTCATATTTCAAAAAGGTGTGGATCTGCATTTAGTTAAGATAATTTGACAGGTTCTTATAAAATAAATAAATTTGATAAAATATGTAAAGTTTTAGTTGGATTTTAAGCATTTTGTGGTACACTAATATAGTATATCAAAAATGGGAGGGAGATTCAAAAATGAGCAAAAACGAAGGAAAAGGGTTAAAGTCTTTTAACAAGGGATTTCAAGTGCCTGATACCTACATTATCATCTTTTTTGTAGTTGTTTTCGCAGCACTTATGACATTTCTTGTACCAAAGGGATTTTACGAAACACAGGATATTTCATATATGATCAATGGTGTTGAGAAAACCCGTACAGTAATCAAAGACGGAAGTTTCCAGTATCTGACAGATGATACAGGAAATGTAGTAACAGAAGGAGTAGCACTCTTTAGTGGAGATGGTGGAACAGGATTTTTCAACTATATGTATAACGGAATCGTAAATAGTTCTGCAATCGAGATTATCGCATTTCTTATGATAGTAGGTGGTGCATTCGGTATCATGATCCGTACAGGTGCGATTGAATCCGGATTGATCGGATTGATCCGTAAGGCAGAGGGAGCAGAAAAACTACTGATTCCGATACTTTTCGTACTGTTTTCTCTTGGTGGAGCAGTTTTCGGGATGGGAGAAGAAGCGCTTCCGTTTACTATGATTCTTTGTCCGTTGTTTGTAGCAGTTGGATATGATTCAGTTATCGCAGTTCTTGTTACTTATGTTGCAACACAGATTGGTTTTGGTTCATCTTGGATGAATCCATTCTCTGTAGGTATTGCACAGGGTATTGCAGGTATTGACGTATTCTCCGGAGCAGGATTCCGTATGGTAATGTGGGTAGTATTTACAGCACTCGGCTGTGGAATGACTATGTTCTATGCATCAAAGATCAAAAAGACTCCGACAATCTCAATCGCATATAAGACTGATTCATATTTCCGTGAGCAGAATGAAAAAACAGGAATTGACGAAGGACATTCATTTGGTCTTGGACACATTTTAGTTCTTCTGACACTGGCTGCTACAGTAGTATGGGTAGTTTGGGGAGTTATGACTCAAGGATACTACATGCCGGAGATTGCTACACAGTTCTTTATTATGGGAATTGTTTCCGGTGTGATCGGAGTTATCTTTAAACTGAACGATATGAAACTGAATGATATTGCAATATCATTCAAAGATGGAGCAAAAGATCTGATTGGTGCTGCACTTGTTGTTGCTATGGCACAGGGTATCATGCAGGTTCTTGGTGGATCTGATCCGACCACACCTACAGTTATCAATACAATTATGTATAATATTTCAAATGCATTGTCTGGAGTTTCCGGAGCGGTTGCAGCAGTACTTATGTATCTGTTCCAGTCCGTATTTAACTTCTTTGTTGTATCCGGAACAGGACAGGCTGCGATCACAATGCCGATCATGGCTCCACTGTCAGACCTGTTAGGTGTTTCACGACAGACAGCTGTAGTTGCATTCCAGCTTGGTGATGCATTTACAAATCTGATTGTTCCTACATCCGGATGTCTGATCGGATCTCTTGCAATTGCAAAGATCGAGTGGTCTAACTGGATTAAATTCATGTGGAAATTCCTTGGCGTCTTAATGATTGGTGCAATCATTACAGTTCTTATTGCAGTTGGAATTGGATTCTAAAACATGCATTGGATAATTGGGAGTGATTTATGATGAAATTAATTCAGAATATTGATGTTTATGCTCACAGCATCTGGGGAAAAAAGATGTACTTATGATCAATGATAAGATTATTAAGATTAAAGATCCAGGTTCTATATCCGCAGACGGATTTCTTTCTGAGGCAGAAATGATCAATGGAGAGGGGTTACTTTTAACTCCGGGATTCATTGATAGTCATGTTCATGTACTAGGAGGCGGTGGCGAAGGTGGATTCGCCAATCGTACTCCGGAAGCAACTATGGAAGGACTTACGAAGTTTGGAGTAACAACAGTTGTTGGCTGTCTTGGAACAGATGGAATCGGTCGTGATATATGCGCACTGGTTGCAAAGACAAAAGGATTGAATGAGCAGGGAATGTCTGCATACTGTTATACAGGCAGTTATCAGATTCCGGTTCGTACGTTGACTGACAGTATTGTGAAAGATATTATGATGATTCAGGAAATCATTGGAACTGGAGAAATCGCGATCTCTGATCATCGGTCTTCACAGCCGACTTTTGAGGAATTTGTACGTGTCGTTGCGGATACAAGACTTGGTGGTGTTCTTTCCGGGAAAGCTGGTATTGTAAATGTTCATCTTGGTGACAGTCCGAGATGCTTAGATCTTATTGAACGGGTGGTAGATGAGACAGAGATACCGACTTCTCAAATACTGCCAACACATATCAATCGAAATGAATTGCTTTTCTGCAAGTCAATGGAATATGCGCTGAAAGGCGGAGCAGTAGATTTTACCGGAAATGAAGATATTGACTATTGGGAAACTATCTGTGATGAGGTACGAGTATGTAATGGTATCAAACGGATGTTAGATGCAGGAGTAAATCCTAACCGCATGACAATTTCTTCTGATGGACAGGGAAGCCTTCCGATGTACAGTAGTGATGGCGAATTCCTTGGAATGGGCGTTGGACAGTCCAGCTGCCTTCTGAAGGAAGTTAAAGAGTGTGTGTTTAAAGCGGATATCCCGTTGGAAATTGCACTTTCAACAATAACATCCAATCCGGCAGAAATCCTTCGCCTTAATGGAAAAGGAAAGATTGAAGAGGGCTATGATGCGGATCTTTGTATCTTGGATCAGGACCTGCAGCTTGTTGAGGTAATAGCAAGAGGTAAAACAGTGTATACAAAATAGAATCAGAAATATCCGGTATAAGAACAGAGGTGTTCCGTACCGGATATTTTACTAGCATACATTCTAATAGATGGGGGCAAAATAATGCTGACTTATACATATGTTTCAAAGGGAAAATTTGAGCTAATGGAAAAACCGAAACCAGTGCTCATGCATGAACGAGATGCTATTGTAAAGGTGACACTGGCCAGCATCTGTTCCAGTGACCTGCATATTAAACACGGAAGTGTTCCGCGTGCAGTCCCGGGAATTACAGTTGGCCATGAGATGGTAGGTATTGTTGAGGCAGTCGGTTCTAAGGTGACGCATGTAAAACCGGGAGACCGGGTGACTGTAAATGTAGAAACCTTTTGCGGAGAGTGTTTTTTCTGTAAGAAAGGATATGTAAACAATTGTACCGACAAGAATGGTGGCTGGGCACTTGGCTGTCGTATCGATGGGGGACAGGCAGAATATGTCCGGGTTCCTTTTGCAGATCAGGGATTGAATAAAATCCCGGAAGGTGTTACGGACAGACAGGCTTTACTGGTAGGAGATGTTCTTGCTACTGGTTATTGGGCAGCACGTATTTCTGAAATCACAGAGGAAGATACTGTACTGATTATTGGAGCCGGTCCAACAGGAATATGTACTTTACTTAGTGTTATGCTGAAAAATCCAGCGAAGATCATTATATGTGAAAAGGACGAGACACGTATTCGCTTTATTAATGAGCATTATCCGGAGATTCTTACTGTTTCACCGGAAGACTGTAAAGAGTTTGTTAAGACTAATAGTGAGCATGGTGGAGCTGATGCAGTCCTTGAAGTTGCCGGAGCAGAATCGACATTTAAACTGGCGTGGGAATGTGCCCGACCAAATGCAATCGTGACAGTGGTTGCGCTTTACGATAAAGCGCAGATGTTACCACTCCCAGATATGTATGGTAAAAATCTCACTTTTAAAACAGGTGGAGTGGATGGCTGCGATTGTGAAGAAATTCTGAAGCTGATATCAGAAGGTAAGATCAACACGGAACCGCTGATTACGCATACCTATCCGTTAAACAGGATTGAAGAGGCATATGAATTGTTCGAAAATAAGAGAGATGGTGTGATTAAAGTAGCTGTGGAATGCTGAGAAACAGGTACGGGAGGCTGAACAATAGTAAGTTTATTACAAGTAATTTTACCCGTGATCATAATGCTTATTATTGGGATGATCTGCAGAGAGAAAAAACTGATCCACCCAGAGGGAATTGAAGGACTTCAGGCATTGGTTATGAATTTTACACTTCCAATCTCATTGTTTTATACTTTTTATCGGGCAAGTATTAAAGCAGATACTGTGATATTTCCGGTTACCTTCTTCGTAGTGACCGCAGGTGGGAGTTTTGCAGGAAGGCTGCTATGTAAACTTGTAAAAGAAAAGATTGCAGAAAAGTACAACACAACACCAGAAGAGGTACGCAGAGAAATGCAGATAGCCATAGATGCAGGATTTGATAATCCTGATCCGGCTGTGCAGGAAGTATTTATGGGAAACCTGAATCCGGTCATAAGGAAGGTGAACCGGATGTAGTAGGAACATTTTCCGTAAATCGGGATGAAAATTTAACCGTGATGGCTAACCGGGGAGATATTGAGGATTGATGTTCGCTGATAATAGGTATCTATGATATCCTGTAAAGTAATCATATTCATTTTTTCTTCAGCAGTTTTTTGGATTTCATTATAGAATTCCTGTAAAGACAACTGAATATTAATGCCAACGCCGCAATCAGGGTTGGTATGAGTATCTAAATGAAGCAGCGGCTTCTCACCTTCAACTGCTTTATAAATATCCAGTAATGTAATCTGATCTGCTGGTTTTGAAAGAGAAGGACGGGCATGTCCGGCTACACTGGTCATAAGTCCGGCTTTTTTTAGTTTTAACATAAGCTGGCGTACAAAGCCGGGATTTGTATGGATACTTTCTGCAATTGAGGCACTGGAGAGGGATTTTTCCTGGTTGATAGCAATCAGAACCATCACATGAACAGTATCGCTTAATTTCGTTGAGTATTTCATGATAAGAAACTCCTTATAGTATGATATAATGATTTTTTTTTCACATTTTTGAGATAAAAATATTTCTGGTTTGGCTAAAACATTTCAAGTTCTCAACAGTTCTTTTTTATGTGTTGAGAAACTGTACATATTTTTTATTTTGATGATTGTAAATAATATAATTACAACTATAATGAAATTTAAAGGAAAAGTCAACACAGTAATGAAACTTACGGCAAAGGAGAACTTATGGAATACAAAAATCAAACAGAAAATCGTGCATTTCAGGAAATGTTGCAGGCAGCAGTAAAACGGCTGCAAAATCGTTCCGGAGAGGATCTTGCTGCAAAAAGTGGGGCTGTTTTTCATAGCAGTCGAAATGTGCTTGAAGTACTGAGTTTTTATGAAACGATTGAAATTCAACTCCCTGAGTTTCGTATTAACTCAAACATGGACGAATGGCATTATCTGACATTGCTGCATTATCTGGATATGGCCGATGGAACAGAAGGTTCACAGAAGCTCATTACTTTTGGTAACCTGAAAGATGGATTGATTCGAGGAACCAAGTTTGACCGGACTGCAGAGCAGAAACTGGAAAAGCTTTTGCAGGATAAAGATCCTGAGAAAATTCAGAAAGCATGTAAAAACCTGGGTGCAGAATTCACAGAGACAAAGGCGGATTTGTGTGCTGTTTTTCCAGTTCTGCCAAGATATCCGGTAACTTTAAAGATATGGTTTGCAGATGAAGAATTTCCTGCATCTGGCAAAATATTTCTTCAGGATCATGCCGATCATTATCTGAGTGTAGAAGATGCGGTAACAGTTGGAGAAATTTGCTGCAAAAATTATCGGAAGCATTTTCTTCCCTCTGATCATGGATCAGAAAACTTTCCAGTCCGGCTTTGATAAATTTGTCAATTGTTGTCTGAATCTGTTTCCAGTCATTACAGTGATTGCGTAGCATCAGTCTGTTGATGGAAAGGCAGCCATTCATTTGAAAATAAAAAACCGATTCTGCCTGCTCAAAGGTCAGGAGGCTGTGTGACATAAGCCAGGTCACATAGCCTTCTTTTGTATTTTCTGCTAATTTTTCCAGAAGAATGGGGGCAATTGCATCATCCAGAAACAGTGCCCTGTATTGTGATTCCATCTGTATTTTCTGACAGAACGGATAGGAACAGCTTTTTTGATTTAGACAGAATAAATGATCTACAGTTGTTAACATATCCTGAGTCATATCATTAAAAATATCTGATAATACATCATGGATATCGTAGTAATGAAGATAAAAAGTGCCACGGTTGATTTCAGCATTTTTGCAGATCTCTGTAACTGTAATTTTCGTAAAACTCTTCTGCTTTAACAATTCTAAGAACGTATCTTTTATGGTTTGCCTGGTATAGCGGGTACGGCGATCTTGTTTTCTCGTTTTTTCTGACATTATATACTCCTGTATTATTTGGTATCATATGATTCCTCAACAATTTTTCTGATGTGTTGAGTAGCCATACAAATCTCACAGATTGATTATTGTAATTTATATAGTAACAACTATAATGAGATTTAAAGAAAAAGTCAACAGATTGTTCAGAATTTTAGGAGGAAAAACATGGGACATGTAATTGCTGTATCAGGAAAAGGCGGTGTAGGGAAAACAACCCTTTGTGGATTGTTGATTCAATATTTATGTGAAAATGGAAAACATCCGGTTTTAGCTGTAGATGCAGATGCAAATGCGAATTTGAATGAAGTGCTCGGCGTTGAACCGGAGATTACACTCGGAGAACTGAGAGAAGAGATTGAACGTGCAGGAGTTGATCCACGGTATCAGATTCCGACAGGAATAACAAAACAGGCTTATCTGGAAATGCGTCTCTCCGATGCAATTGCAGAAGAAGATGATTATGATTTGATGGTAATGGGGCGAACCCAGGGACAGGGCTGCTATTGTTTTGTAAATGGTCTTGTGCAGACCCAGGTTCAGAAACTGCAAAGCCATTATCCATATATTGTGGTTGATAACGAAGCAGGTATGGAACATATCAGCAGAGGAATCCTGCCAATGATGGAAGTTGCGATTCTTGTAAGTGACTGTTCCAGAAGAGGTGTTCAGGCAGCCGGACGTATTGCAAAGCTGATGAAGGAGTTAAACTTTAAACCACAGAAAACTGGATTAATCGTGAATCGTGTTCCGGATGGAAAACTGGATGCCGGAACTCTGGAAGAAATCCGAAATCAGGGACTGGAACTGTTAGGGGTTGTACCACATGATGACCAGGTATATCAGTATGACTGTAATGGAAAGCCGATCATACAGCTTCCGAAAGATTCTCCTGTAAGAAGTGCACTGGGAGAAATTGTAAAGAAGTTAGGATTGTGAGTTGGAGGATTGAAAGTTTGAAGATTGAGTAAACAGAAATATTATCTGATTTGGTATAACCAATTGCAAAGAAAGGAAAATCCTCATGAGAAATCATTGGACAGAAATAGAAAAATATTTAGAAGACCAGAAGATAGCGCAGGAACTGATTGGAGAACTGAGAGATTTTCACATGCGTTATGAGGTAAAGGATCAGGTAAAGGAACGGGTAGAAAAACCGGATATCCTATTTTATGGGAAAAAGATTCTGGAAATGTCAATAGCAGCGCTTCTTCAGGGAGATAACCTGTTACTTTCCGGTGCGAAAGCTACAGGAAAAAATGTACTATGCGAGACACTGGCATGGATATTCGGAAGACCGGAATACGACATTTCTTTTCATGTAAATACAGACAGTGCCGATCTGATCGGAACGGATACCTTTATAAATAATGAGGTTCGCCTTCGGAAAGGCCCCATCTACCAATGCGCGGAATTTGGAGGATTTGGAATCCTGGACGAAATCAATATGGCAAAAAATGATGCGGTTTCTGTACTGCATGCCACACTGGATCATCGGCGCAGAATCGATATTCCAGGATATAACAGGATTTTACTTCATCCGGCAACACGATTTATCGGCACGATGAATTATGGCTACGCAGGTACCAGAGAGCTAAATGAAGCATTGGTTTCAAGGTTTATGGTAATTGATATGCCTGAAATGGATGAGGATAGTGTCCTTTTTGTATTAAGACAACATTTTCCAGATGGGGAAAAAAGTGCACTGAAAGCTTTTGCAGGACTGTTTCTGGATTTGCAGATCAAAGCTTATCATGGAGAAATCTCAACAAAATCTCTTGACCTGAGAGGACTGGTTTCTGCTGTAAAAGCAACAAAAAGCGGACTTTCTCCAATTGATGCAATCCAGATGGGGATCATAAATAAAAGTTTTGATGTATTTGAAAAAGAGATCGTAGAAGATGTGGTTTCTACCAGAATCCCATCTTCCTGGACCGGAAAAGATATATGGGGGTAAGCTTGTATGGAGGATGTCAGATGGCCGGCGGAACAACTGGAAGAACATCGTCTGGAGATCAGCAATCGTATCAGAAATCTTTTTTGGACAGTCAGTGGTGATTATGATATGGAATTTGAACCGGATACAGAAAAATATGTTTATTCAAAACAAACGGTTCTGTATGAGGCAGTGAAGCAGGGTGCCTTTGCACGATATTTTGATCAGAAGAAACTTGGCATGTATTTGATGAAAAAATTACATTTTTCTGCTGGAGAAGATATGCTTTTGCCTCTTGCCGGATTATGTATGGATGCTGCAGTGAATCGTTTTATCATTCGAGAACGTTTGGGAACAAAGGAAATCAGAGAACAGGCGTTCAGAGAATTGGAAAAGGCCGAGGAAGAGCAGGTATCAGACAAAGCTGGAACAGACCTGATTCACAGGATTAGGCTTCTGTATATAAGGCATGTTCTGGAGAACACAGACGATGAGGGAATGGATCCACAGGCAAAGATTGCATTGTACAAGATTCTTTCTCTGAAGGATGCGGAAAATACGGAAGAGGTCATAAACGTGATAGATGAGATTTATAATCATGTTCTGGATCCCTCTTTTGAAAAAAAGAATGGAAATCTGGGGAAGATTCTGAATTTACCGGATATGGCATTGGCCAATGACGCGTGGCAGGAATGCATGACGGATGAACAGATGGAAGACATCATTCAAAAATATCTTTCTAATCTCAAAAAAAAGATGATGAGTCTGGATATCAGAAACAAAAAGAAAAAAAGATTTTATTTCTCTCCGGAAAATGAAGAAGTTCCGGAAAGCTCGGAGAATATAAATCCACAGGCAGTGCGACGGATACGGGAATATGTGGAACTGAATTACGGAAAATCGTATCTAAGTGAATCGGAGCAGGCCAGAGTTAACCGGAAATTTTGTACAGGAATCCACAAAAACTGTATCCTGTATCTTACAGATGGAATTTTACAGAACCCTGTGATAAAAAATAATCAATACCGTTTTTCTCAGCTGCAGTTTGAAAAAAATAAAGCCTATTATGGAAATAATCACTGGATCATCAAAAGAAATATTTCTGAGTTGGCAGAGTCACTGAAACGGGCATTTATAATCCGAAAGGATGATTTTGTCAGCAGATCTGATGCAGGGCAGCTTGTTCCTGAAAGGTTATGGAAAATTGGAAGAACAGACGATGACAAGTTATTTAATAGAAAAAAGAGATCAGAAGATTCTGAGTTTGTAATAGATGTCCTGATTGATTCCAGTGGTTCCCAAGCTGGCAGACAGGCTCAGGTAGCGGCACAGGGATATATTATCAGTGAAGCATTAAGCCAGGCAGGAATTCCTCATCGGGTGACAGGATACTGTGCTTTCTGGGGATATACAGTACTTCAGAGATTTCGGGATTATGAAGATCCAAGGGAAACAAATGAAAGAATCTTTCAATTTCGGGCATATGCCAATAACAGAGATGGGCTTGCCCTGAAAACCGTTTGTTCTTCTCTCATGGAGCGACCGGAAAAAAATAAGATTTTAATCGTATTAAGTGATGGAAAACCATGTGATATGAGCATACAACGACCAGGAACCCGCCAGCCCAAGATCTATGACGGAGAAGGAGCTGTGAAAGATACTGCATATGAGGTACGTCGGGCCAGAAATCAGGGAATTTTCGTAATTGGTATTTTTGTAGGGAATGAAGAAGAACTCTCCGTGGAAAAGAGAATCTATGGAAAAGACTTTGCCTATATTCGTAATATCAGCAATTTTTCCCGTATGGTAGGAACTTTTTTGCGAAGACAAATTGATATGGAATGAAAATGGAGGAATCACTATGGGTAAAATTGGATTTGCCAATTGCCAGGATGTAAGAAATCAGAAGAAGATACGGGAATTAGATTGTCCATGTTGTCATGAACCGGGAGGTATTGAAGCCTTTGTGAAAGACGGGATACTTGCAGAGGATGGAGTATGTGATAACTGCGGATATATTCTTCCAGAAGGAACAGAACTGGAGGAAGTGGAGTAAGAAGCATTTAAGGAGATAACAAATGAAAATTGCAGTTTGTGGAAAAGGTGGATGTGGAAAAAGTACAGTAACCAGTCTTTTGGCTAAGGCTTTAGCCAGACGAGGAAAAGAAATTTTGGTAATTGATTCCGATGAATCTAATTATGGTCTACACCGACAGCTAGGTATGAAGCTTCCCAGAGATTTTACAGACTATTTCGGTGGTAAACAAAATGTTTTAAATGATATGATGTTATCAAAATTTACTCATCAGTTTTTTGAGGAAACCTGGACAATAGATGATATACCGGAAGATTATTATACTGAGGAGCGGTGTAAAACTGATGAGCAGTGGAAAAATTCATCAAGCAAATGAAGGGTGTTCTTGTGCTATGGGAACTGTTATGACTCAATTTATCCAAAATCTCAGGCTTAAAGAAGACCAATTTGCGCTAATGGATATGGAGGCTGGTATTGAACACTTTGGACGTGGAATTGATAACGGTGTAGATTTGATATTGATAATCATAGATCCATCCTATGAATCCCTACAGCTTTCCAAAAAAATCGGGGAATTATCGGAAAGTATTCGAAAACCATTTTATTACGTTCTCAATAAAGTAACAAAAGAGAATCAGGAAATGATGTATGAGCTGTATGGAATTCAAGTCGAATCGCTGTATCTCTTAGTGCGGATCCTAGTATTATGGGAGAGGGACTGATGGGGAAAGAACTATCAGAAAAACCAGATGCTATTGAAAACTTAACAGAATTTCTACTTTCTATTTAACGGAATAAGGAGATTTAGAATGTTACAGGATTACTATGAAAAACATAATCTGGAAATGAAACCATATCAATACTACCTTGCGGAGTTTCAGAATGTAAATCCAGAGGATGTTACAAGTCGGCTGGATATACCATTTGATGATAATAGCAAGTCATTTACAATAAAGTTTATGCGAAACCGATTACTATAAAAGATAATTGCTGGCTGGCATCCAATGTGGTTGTTTGTGGCGGTGTTACCATAGGAGAGGGATGTGTAATAGGAGCAGGAAGTGTTGTGACAAGGGATATTCCTCCATATAGTCTGGCTGCTGGAAATCCATGCCGGGTTATTCGCAAAATAACTGAAAAAGATCATATGAAATAAGATAATACAATCAATAAAGGGGATGCCGGTTAATACCACTTTTCGGCATCCCCTTTTTGCCCAAATAATTAAGTATTCCAATATCCGATATGGCAGAAATATTTCTGGGACAGATTGTATTCCGGAGAAAAATGAAAGGTTAGTTTTAACTGGTTGTATTACGGCGAATCAATATTGGAGTAATCTGTTTATGGACAGGCTTTTCCAGTGGTTTAGGGGAACGTTTTTTTTGTTCTTCCATCTGTTGAACCAGAAGCTCCATGGCAGTTTGTGCAATAATATCAATCTGCTGACCAACGGTTGTGATTGGGAGAATTGCCTCACTGGCAATGGGAGAATTATCAAATCCTATGATTTCATAGAAAGAGGGTAATTCTCGGTATTTCTGGAAAATCAGGTTAAGAAACATGTTTGCATAAGTATCGTTGGAAAGGAAAATACCTTTTTTTTGATTGGGATATTTCTCTTCTATTCTTGTAAAAATGCGTCTTATTTCATTTAAAATTTCCTGATAAGAATTACCGCTTACACTTAGATCAATATCATAAGGAACCTGATATTCTTCACAGGTTTCCTTAAATGCGCGAATACGGTCGTAAGCAGGAACTGTTTTCTCAACATTGACATTGATGTGGATCAGTATATCACATTTATCACGGATCAGCAGAGTGGTAGCCTGAAGCGCACCCATATAGTTGTCAGTGGTAACACTGCTGATATATTCCGCTTCACGTTCAATGGCAACGATGGGAATCTGATAGGAGGATAATTGTTTTGATGACAGCGTATGACTTAAAACAATGAGACCTTCAATCTGATAGGATAGGAGCTCTTCAATATATTGCTGTTCTTCTTCAGCCCCATGTTCACTGCTAAAGACGAGAAATTTGTAGTGATAATCACTGTAGCTGGACAGCAGTTGTGTCAGCATTTCAGAATAATAATGCAGATAAAGATTCGGAATAATGATTCCGATAAATTCACTTTTTCCATTCGCCAGAACTTTTGCAAGTTTATTTTTTTTATAGCCAAGGATATCAAGGGCCTGAGAAATTTTTTCCTGATTTTCAAGTGTAAGGGAATCAGGATGATTGAAATATCTTGATATTGTAGTTTTTGAAAAATGGGTATATGCTGCAATATCTGCAAATGTCACCTGTTTTTTTTGACATGAAACTTATTCTCCTTATAAATAAATGCAAATATTTTTTTTTAAGTATAGCAATTATTATACAAAAAGGCAATATTAAAATAACCGATTACGTAACCGGTTATTTTAAATGAAGAAAAGTGTTG